>Ga0209985_10000449_pt1 | contig 45236 bp, 34 predicted proteins | sample NOAtaG_FD_187305 | JGI IMG/M metagenome (GOLD analysis project Ga0209985, IMG submission 187305) | Freshwater lake microbial communities from Lake Erie, under a cyanobacterial bloom - NOAA_Erie_Diel6S_1000h metaG (SPAdes) (version 2) | ecosystem: Environmental > Aquatic > Freshwater > Lake ...
CAGCACCAGGGCATGGTCAGAGGCGGCGATGGCCTCGCGGGCCAGAGCGACGGTGGCATCACTGGAGCCGTCGTCGATGACCAGCAGCTGCCAGGGGAGGCCCGGATCGTCGCTGGCCAGCACGGCCTGGATGCAGGCGGTGATGTTGACGGCCTCGTTGTAGGCCGGGATCACCACCCGCAGAAAGAGACCCGCTTCAGGGGCGATGGGCCCCGGAGCGGGCTGGGACGAACCGGACGGCGAAACGAGGGGCCTGAGCTGTGGCGCGCGCCCCACCCGCCGCTCGAGCAGCAGCAGCAGCAGGGCCAACCCCGCCGCCGGCAGCCATACGATCACCTGCAGGATCAACCGTCCAGTCCCGTAGTGCGCTCCCAACTTGTCATCCCGCTGCAGGGGGCGTTCCGCTGGCATGCGGAGCTGGTTGGGCCGCCGCCGGGGTCCGGGAAGACCTGGCGGCCCTGGCCGTGCCAGAGCGGAAGGAGGCCTCAGCCGCCCCGCAGCCGGGCGGTGGCCCGGGCCGCGGCGAGCTCGCCGGCCTCGATAGCGCCTTCGAAGTAACCGGGCCAGCGCGGTGACGCCTCGGTCCCGGCCCAGAGCACACGGCCGTGGTCGGCGGGCCCGGGCCCCTCACCCCCCATGGCCGCCACCCGCGCATGGCTGGTCCAGGTCCCGGGGATCGGGAAGCTGGTGAAGGCGCCGCCGGTCCAGGGTTCGGCGTTCCAACGATGCAGCAGCAGGTCGAGGGGGTCGCCCGCCTCCTCCCCCAGGTAGGCGACGAGGTCGTCAAGGATCATCCGGCGCTCGGCCTGGGCGCCGAGCGCTTCGAGGGTGATGGCGCGCTCACCGGTCAGGAAGCTAGCCAGCACCGCCGGCGTGCCCTCCGGCGGCGAGCTGTCGGCCACCAGCTCCAGCACGGGGCGATCGCCGATGCCGAGGCCGTTGCAGCCCTGTTCGCGCCAGAACGGGCGCCGGTAGGTGGCCAGGATCTTGGTCATGGCCCCCATCGGCGAACGCTGCAGCAGGGCGCAGTGGGCGGCGGGCAGGGGCGGCTCGAAGCGGATCGCGACTCGCAGCGGCGGAGGCACCGCCACCACCGCCAGGGAGGCCTGCAGCACCTGGCCCGCCGTGGTGGTGAGGTGCACCATGCCACCGGGCTGGCCGGTTTGATCGGTAGGACCGGTCTGAAGAATCGACGCCACGGCCGCGCCCAGGCGGATGCAGCCCGGTGCCGCCCGCTCCAGATCGGCGGCCAGCCGCTCGGCCACACCGCCGGCCCCCCCCCGCACCAGCCAGCCCTCCGGCGTTTCGGCCTGGGGCGCCACCGCCTGGCACCAGGCCATGTGCAGGATCGAGACCTCCCACGGCTCGAAGCCTCCGGATCCGCCGACGCGGCACAGCCAGTCGAGCGGCAGGCGTGCCAGGGGAGCCGTGCTGATCGAGGCGGACCATTCGCTGACCGTGAGGCGATCGAGGGCATCGGCGCCGGGGGTCAGCCAGGGGTGCCGGCGGTTGATGCTGGTCACCAACCGGTCGAAGGCCAGCTGCAGGCTGCGGGCAGCCTGCAGCTCATCGGCCTCCAGGCCCAGGGCCTGCGGTTCGAAGAACAGCAGCGTGTCGGCCGGATCATGGGACAACGGCGCCAGCACGCGCCGGCCGCGCCAGTGGAAGACGCCGCAGCCGTCGGTGTAGCTGGCGAAGCGGCCGATCCGGAGCTCATCGAGCAGGGCCGCGAAGCGGTGGTGGGTGAGCCCCCCCCACTGACCGCCCAGATCCACCGTGGTGCCGTCGGCGGTGCGGCCGCGCACCATGCGTCCACCGATCCGCTCGCGGGCTTCCAGCACGATCACCCGCAGGCCCGAGGCCAGCAGCCGCCGGGCGGTGATCAGGCCGGAGAGACCGGCCCCCACGATCAGCACATCGCAAGGCTCATCCACGGCGCAGTGCAGGCAGGATCACGGTCTGAATCCTGGCCAGGGCCGATGCCGGCGGTGGCGGCGGCGTTGCGTTCCTTGATTGCCGGGATGGCCGGGATGTCAGGAATGGCCGGGATGGCCGCCTGGGCTGATCCGACGACAGGCAGCGTCAGCGTGCGGCACCCGGCCTGCTCCACCCTCAACGCCCGTGGCCGTCAGTCAAAGACATGGCCATGGCTGTAGCGCTCCGTGAGGCCGGCCGCTTCGGTGAGTGCGGCGACGTTGTCGCGGGTGAAAAAGCCGGCATAGCCCTGGCAGCGCTGCACGTATTCACTGATCAGCAGCGTATGGGGGGAACTGCGGGAGAAGATCTGCTTGAGATTGGGTTGGTCGGCGCATTCACCCACCACCTCAGCCAGAAACGGCACCCCCGCCTGCCGCAGCCGCTGCACCACCACATCCACAGTTGTCTGGCCGTCGATCTCGCCATCGGCCACTTCATAGGCCATGTGGTGCATGCGGCGCCCGAAGTTGCGCACAAACTCCTCGGTGGGCATCGGCAGGTTGCGCAGGGAGTTGAGGTAGGAGGGGGTGTTGTTGGCGGTGAACACCCGCGCCGGCGAGAGCTTCTCATCGCTCACCACGGGGCTGCGGGTGACATTGGTGGATGAGTTCATTTCATGAATGTTGTAAGCCCCCCAGAAGTAATACGGAACCATCGTCAGATACTCCAGAATCGCATCCTCCCTCTCACCCGCCAGCACGCGGGTGGCCAGGTGATCCAGGCCGAGAATGCGACCCGGCAGATCAAGCTGCTGATGCCGCTCCTCGGCCTCCCGGATCGGCCGCTCCGCGTCATCGTCGAGCAGCACCCGATCGCCGAGATTGAGGGGAGCCAGTGAATCCAGGGGCACATCCACATAGCCCACCCGATTGGTGGTGTAGTCGGAGAGAAAGGTGAAGCTGAGGTGGCGCTGGGCATAGAAGGGATTGGCCACTTCTCCCGGATAGGCAAAGCGGATGCTCTGCTCCTCGAGCATCCGCCGCACCTCAACCGTGGACTGGCAGTGATACACCTCACCGATGTACCGAGCGTTGGGGGTGGCAGCCGAAAGCGGATGGATGGCGTTCCAGCGCGTCACCTCGTCTTCAAAGTCGAGGCTGAGCGGCTCCAGCAGAATCAGGCGCGGCCAGGCCGGATCAGCGGCCAGCAGAAACACCCGATGGGTCTCCATCAGCCAGCACTCCCGATAGCGGTAAGGCCCCATGAGGGCCAGCTCCGCCATGGCGGCCATGGCATGGCCATGGTCCACCTGAATCACCACCGCCGCCATGGCCCCGACCAGCTGATCGAGCCCGCAGCGCGCGCGCCGCTCATAGACCAGCGGCAGATGCTCCTCGAAGAACGGCGTGTTGCGCTTGTCGCCTCGGGGGCGGTAGCTGATCAGATCAAGCATGGCAGGCCAACAGACAGACCATCAACAGACTGAGCATCAACGAACAGGTCGATCCATACGGCCATCCAGCCAAGGATCGTGGCTTCGGAAGCAACAGCCCCTACAACGTGTTCTGCAGGCGCTGGAAGGCCAGGTGCCTGTTCTGCTCAAAAGCCTGCTGCCATTTTTCCTTCTCGATAAATCGTAAACCGAAACAGTTATTCCAGATACCACCAGAGCTCCCCCCCGAGGTCAGCCTATCAAGATCATGCTCGCTGAACTTATAGCCGGAGAACAGACACTCTTCGGGATCAATCTTCTTGCCTTTACTGAGGTGGTACTCACAGGCAGAGCTGGAGACAATGTTCTCAATGATCGCCTCCACGTGCTGGGTGCGGGTGAGGCCATAGCGGGTGAGGCCATAGCGGCTGGCTGCCACGGGCGAAGGCACCAGAGTGAGAGCCAGAAAAAAGTTCCTGCTCAGATCAGCCTTGAGACCATGCACAGCACACTGATTGAAAACAAACACATCTCCCGGCGACAGGTGCCGATGCAGGAAGAGGTCTTCTGCAGCCAGATAGGAGATGTCAGCGACCTGCTTTGTCTTGGACGACTGAAAATGAACCTCGCTTGCCGGCAGCGTCGGCTCATTGCCGCTATCCCAGTTGGAGGCGTGTTTACCCACCCTCCTGGAATAGCTGTCACCAGGCCAGTGCGAACCCGGCAGAATGGCGAAGGTGCAAGGCGAGAGAGGAATGAACACCTTCAGGAAAGGAGGCGCATAAAAGGTGTCGCGATGCTTGGTGAATTCCGGCAAGCCGATACAGGAATCCGAAGCGTAGTACCAGAATGGAGGCAGCAGCTTATTTAAAATCGACAAGAACGATGCACTGAATACCACATGCTGGATCCGCACACTTTTTTCCACCGGGTTGGCGCTGAGCACCGTTTCCTGGCATGAGAAGCCTGCACCGATCTCCTCCAGGCCGGCTGCAATCTCCTTCACCTCCTCGTCGCTGAGGAATCCCCTGAGCGTGGTGTTGCCGAAGATCTCCAAGGCATCTGCGGCATGCGCCAGGCATTGCTCCTGGGCCAGCTCAAAGGTTTTCTCCTTGAGTGGAAGGGCGAGATGCTGGTAGGCCAAGACGGTTGTCTGACGCTTGACCCGACCTTTCGCCTTGGCAATCAGAGTGCTCAGGCTGACCTTCATTGAGTGGGCCCAGATGATTGTCTCATGGGCAATCCTAGCGGCATCAACCTGTTGTCCCATGGCCTGAAACAACGCCGCTCCCATGCAGCAGCGCCGGATCAGACCACAGGGCCAACCGACAATCAGCCGGCCGAGACCTTGACACCCTTCCAGAACGCCACCCGCCCGCGGATCTCGTCGGCTGCAGGTTTGGGATCGGGGTAGAACCAAGCCGCATTGGCGTTCACCTGCCCGTCAACCACCACGTCGTAGTAGTGGGCTTCACCCTTCCAGCCGCAGTGGCTGCGGTGGCTGGAGGCTCGAAACGCTTCAGGGCGCAGTGCATCCGCCGGAAAGTAGGCGTTGCCCTCCACCGTCACGATGTCATCGCTGCTGGCAATCACGGTGCCATTCCAACTCGCCTGCATCAGACATTGCGCATCAGGCTCCATGCTGCTGCACGCGCCGCCATGGGTGTCGGCGATCGGGGGAGTGGAATCCGCTGCGGCGCCCGATCGGCGCTCGAGCAGCGCCGAAGGGAACCGAGCAGCCCGGCCACCGACTCCGGCCTGCCGACTCAGCCCCACCGACTCCAACCCACCGACTCCGACCCACCGACACAGCCGCACCGACGCAGCCCCGACGGCTCAGGCCATCCGGGGCACCGCGGCGTCATGGCCCAGGGCCTGCCAGACACCCTGGTCTGCGGCCATCAGCTGGCCGTAGTGGAACACCACCACCCCGGCGAGCCCCTGCCGGCGGCCTCGGGCCAGCATCTGGTCCAGGGTGGGGCCATCGAGGGCCCGTTGATTGGCCACCAGCGCCACTCCGGCGGCCACCCGCGCCCCATGCCGCGCCGGCCAGAGACGCCGGTTCTGGCCGAGCACCCGCCGGTAGCCCGCCAGGGTGTTTCGGTAGAACTGCGGCACCAGCCAGTCGACGCTGCCGCGCTCCAGCCAGCGGGCACTGTCCTGCATCAGCCGCAGGCGTCCGGTCGGCAGGGGTGTGGGAGCCATGCTCCAGATCAGCTCCGGACGCAGCTGGTGCAGGCGCTGGCCGGTGCGGTGCACCCAGTCGCTGATGCCATCGCAGCGGAACCGCGTCCAGGCCCGGTCGTGATCGGCCGGAGCCGACCGACGGCCGCTGGCGCGGCGGTACCGCGCCAGGGTGTCCGGGTCGTGGCTACCGCTCCAGGGCAGGGCGATGCGATCGTCCCCCTGCAGGCCATCGACGGCATACCGCTCGGCGACCTCCAGCATCAGCTCCTGCATCAACGCCTGCACCGACGGGTTCAGGCCGTTCAGCCAGCGCAGGCCACCGTCCTCCACCACGCGGCCCTGGCGATCGAGGGCCGCCCACTGGGGGTAGCGGGCCAGGATCGCGTTCGGCAAGCCGATCGGCTCGGCCGCGAAGCCGTACTCGAACCAGGGGATCAGCCGCATGCCGCGCTCCTGGGCGAGGCGACTGAGGACAGCCAGCGGATCGATGCCCTGCTGGGCATAGGCGGGGTCCTGGCGCGGCAGCCCATGGCGCTCCATCACGGCGCTCGGCCAGGCCGTGCAGCCGCGGTTCCAGACCGCTGGACAGATGGTGTTCCAGCCGCGGGCCTGCAGGCTGTCCAGCACCCGGGCGTGTCCGTCGGCCGTGGCCAGATCGCTCTGGTGATGCACGCTCAGCAACCACACCCCGCGGATCGGTTCCGTGCTCACCGCCGACCCCGCACGCAACCCGACATGGGGGCGAGCAAGGGCCCGAGTGAAGCGGCTGGCGCAAGCGGATACATTGACCGCAGTGGAGGCCTCCACCGTCCAGGTCGCCCCATCCTCACCGATGCCAGCTGCCGCCCCATCCTGGATGCGCGCGATCCCGCTGATGCTGGCGCTGCTGTGTCCCGGTCCCGGCCAGGCCCAGAGCGCGGATGTGGTCCGGCCCGATGGCCAGGGTGATTTCCGCATGGTCTCCGTGCCCGGAGCCCGGGGGAGCTACCCGCAACGCTTCTGGTTGGTGGTCGATCGCGATCCCCGCGGCTTGCTGTGCCGCGACCGCAGCTGGCGGGCCTGGGTCGCCCTGCGCACCGGCGCTGTGCTGGAACTGGTGGAAAAGGATGAAGCTGCGCCGCAACCGCTGCTCCATCAGACGAAGCCCTACCTCTGGGTGCAGGCCAAGCCGATCGATCTGCTCCATGACGTGCGCTTCAGGCGGGATCGGGGCACCAGGGCGCTGTGCGCGGTGAGGGCGAACAGTTCGTTCATCGCCCCAATCCATCCGGAATCGCTGCAACAGGTGCAGCTCAGGCCTTGAACCCCACCACCATCAGACCCTGAAGACCGTGTGATACCAGATGTTCCGGGGGTTCGCTATGGATTCGGGCGAACAGGTGCGGGCGATCAGATCGTAGGAGTAATGAAGCCGCTCACCACTGCGGCTTTGATCATAGCCACTGCTGAACCATTCACCGTTGGGATCATTGACCCAGAAACCAGTATCATCATAACCACGGATCACAATGATGTGACCAAAAGCCGTGAAGTAGCCATGGACAATCACGGGATTACCAGCATCGATCGAACGCTGAATATCGCGAAAGCTGCCATCGGGCCGGAAGATATCCTTGAAGCCAGGATAGGTGCCGATCAGGTACTGTAGATCATAGGGATCGTGCCGACTGCGTCCCAAAGCGTCCAACTTCTGATACAGCTCATCCTCGAGTTGCATGCCCTGGCGCGGGGGCATGCCCAGGTAGTAGAGGCACATGGCCACGGAGGTGACATTGCAGCTGCCGTGGGGATTGAATCGGTTGTCCAGCTGTGACCGATAGGGAACGGCCAGATCCTTGCCCCCGGCTGCCGCACCCTCCCGGGCATCGGTGGCGCCACCGGCGAGCGGGGCAGCCGGCGTGGCGGTGCTGGCGCCGACCTCCTGCCAGTGCGGCAGGTAAACCCACCAGTCGCCCGCGCCATAGGCCAGCCGCACCTTCTGGGAGTGGCCATCCAGCTCCAGCCGCTGCTCGATCTTCCACTGCTTGCCGGTTTCGATCGGAATCAGCTGATGCGGAGCCAGCTGACTGGAATCCAGCTTCTCCTTCTTCAGGAAGGTCTCGGTGATCGCCTCCAGAATGACCGGAGCGGCAGCGGGCTCTGCTCCCGACAGCTGCTCCAGCCCGGCGCGCCACAGCGCCCCCTCGGCGTCGCGCCGCCTGCGGAGCCCCGCCTCGACCGCCGAACCGGGGTTGACATACAGCATCAGGGCCTTCGGCACGTCCTGCCAGCGCTTGTCGCGCAGACAGCCGCTGATGGTGTTGAAGCCGTCGGTGCCATAGAAGCCGGCGCCGAGATTGTAGGCAAAGCTGCACAGAGCCGATCGCATCGGATCATTCATCTCCTCCCAATAAGGAATCGAACCGCTGATCGGCCGCCAGTAGGACTCCTCCAGGTTCGTCACGAAGAACTTGTCCGCATCCTCACGGGTGATCGTGTCACCCAGCCTCACCTTGCGCCCGTCGGGATATACCGTTGTTCCCCAGCCGATGGTGTGCGGTTCGTCTCCGGTTCCAGGATCCGGATAGGCGTGGACCAGACCATCGCTGGCGCTGATTCGATGGCAGCCTTCAAACTCCTGAATCAGGGCAATCGCTTGCGAGGGGATCGAGGCGGTCATACAGGAATCGATCGTTTATATATAATCTTAAGAATACCCTGGCGCGGCGACCGCATCACTCGACTCCATTACGGAATCTTTTCAGGTTGTGGCCCACAGCGGATGTCCGGCCCGCCGATGGCCCTGGCTGCAGCCCAGTTCATCCAGCCGATGCCCCAGCCGCTTCAGCCACCAGGCACGATCGGCGTGCCACCGGTCCTCACAGGCAGGCTCCGGGTGCGGTGCGTGCTCTCCTGAGCCCCCGAGCGATCCGCGGGGGTTGTTGTCTGCTGAGCCGCCGCCCCGGGGCCTGCGCTGAGGGGGCTGCCACTGCGCTCACAATGAAGTCACAACCCACCACGGGCCCATCCCCATGGCCGCCACCCTGCTGTTTGAAACAGGTGATTTCCTGGCCGAGGTGGAGCGGCTGCGATCACTGACCTTCACGGCCGATTCCAATCTCTACGTGCCGCCCAGCAGCGCCGATCAGGCCGGCTTCCTCGCCCTCGCCGATGCCCTCTGGGCCAACGAGGAGAGCCTGGCGGTCACCCTGGCCGACGCCCTCGGCTATGAGGTGGTGCGCTTCACCGACAGCGTCAGCGGTCGGCGTTTCCTCGGCACCCGTGAGCGGCTGGTGGGCGGCGCGCAGAGCCTGGGCTGGGGCTCCTACTTTCTGCAGCCCGCCTTCCAGCGGGATGCGCTGCTGGAGGTGCCCCATGTGCGCTTCGACCTCCACAGCGAGGAACTGGGGGCCCGCAGTTTTCGCGACTCCGGAGCCCGCGGCTTTCTGATGGCTGGTGCCCACCGCCATGCCAATGGGCCCGGCAGCGCCGATGTGGCGCACCAGAGCAGCTCGATCTTCCAGCAGGTTCATGCCAGCTGGATCGGCGCCGATGCCCGCACCGACACCTGGCAGGTGCACGGCTTCGCGGCCGCCAACCATGCCCTCCCGTCCGGCACCGATGCGGTGCTCTCCAACGGTGACGGCAGCGTCTCGGCGGAGGTGCTGGCCCTCGACGCCGCCCTCACCAGCCTGGGGCACCTGAGCTACGCCTACAACACCCTGGCCGACGGCAGCGCCACCAATCTGGCGGTCAACGATGGGGTGGCGGGAACCGGCTTCAGCAGCCTGGGGGGCACCACCAACGTCCAGGGCCAGCTCAGCCGCGCCCGCGGCGGGCGGTTCATCCACGCCGAATTCGAGCAGAGCCTGCGCTTCACCGCGGCCGAACGGCTGCAGGCCGCCGCGGCCCTCACCCAGGCGATTGCCGGCACCTCCAGCTTCCAGGTGAGCGCCAGCCTGCTGAGCGGGGTCAGCAGCAGCACCAGCCTGGTGCCCTTCGGCGCCGTCTGGCTCTACCGGGCCGATGGCAGCGATCAGGGCAGCGCCTGGCGCGCCTTCGATTTCGCGGCCAGCGGCTGGGCGTCGGGGGCGGGCCAACTGGGCTACGGCGACGGCGATGAGGCCACCGTGGTGCCCAGCGGACCGAGCGGGGCCTTCTTCATCACCACCTACTTCCGCCGCGACTTCAACCTGGCGGACCCGGCGGCGCTGGAGCGGCTCGACCTGTCGGTGATTCGCGACGACGGGGTGGTGGTGTACCTCAACGGCCAGGAGGTGCTGCGCAACAACATCGGCGCCAACCCCAGCTTCAACACGGTGGCCACCACCGCGATCGCCGGCGCCGATGAGAGCACCCCGGTGCAGCTCTCCCTCGCCACATCCAGCCTGCCGGCCGGCCTGCTGCGCCAGGGCCGCAACGTGCTGGCGGCGGAGATCCACCAGTCCGGTGCCACCAGCAGCGACATCAGCTTCGACCTGGCCCTGGCCGCCAGCAGCCGCAGCCTCCAGATCGACATCGACCTGGACGCGCCACTCAACGGGGCCTCGCTGCAGGCCAGCGACCTGCTGATCGACGGCGCCGCCACGGCTCTGGCGGCCAACCCGGTGGACGGCGACACCGTGCGCTTCCTGCTGCCCCGACTGGCGGGCGGCAGCCACACGCTCGAACTGCCCGCCGGCAGCCTCGAGGCCAGCGACGGCACGGCCCTGGGCCAGTGGAGCCGCTCGCTCACGATCGCCGCTGCGCCGCAGTACAGCGTGCACCAGACCCCACGACTGCAGCTGGGCAACGCGCCACTCACCGGCTTTGCCGGCAGTGCCACCGACCAGGTGGAGCTGCTGTGGCAAACGAAACCAGCCGGCAGCGGCACCCAGGATCGGTTCAGCGTCGACGTGCGCCTGGCCGGCACCGCGAGCTGGAGCCCGGGCGGTGTGATCCAGCAGTTGGCCCAACCCGTGGACGGCCGCATCGTGTTCAGCTCGCGCCTCGACGGCCTGCAGTACGCCAGCGACTACGAGTACCGCGTCCAGCACTGGTCGGGGGATGTGCTGCTGGCGGAATACAGCGCCCCCTTTCGCACCCGGTTGCCGGCGGGAGAAAGCACACCCTTCAGCTTCGTGGCCTACGGCGACTCCGCCGACCCCAGCACGATCAGCCAGTTCCGCAGCGTCCAGGCGCGGATCAACAGCCTCGATCAGGTGAGTCCGCTCGCCTTCGCCATGCTGCTGGGCGACAACACCTACTCCAGCGGTACCCACGCCCAGCTCGATCACCGCTTCGTGCCCTCCCTGGCGCCGGAGGCCACCCGCTGGAACGCCCGCCGCATCGACATGGCGGCCTTCGGCAACCACGACGTGATGACCGACAGCGGTGGGCCGACGGAGGCCAGCTTCAGTTCCCCGATCCCGGTGGCCGGGGTCACCTCCTCGGTGTCGGCACCGGTGGGGGAGCGGCCGGAGCACACCTTCTCCTTCGATTACGGCGATGTCCACATCGCCAGCTTCGACAGCAACAGTTACAACAACGCCACCCGGCTCAACGCCCAGCTCAGCTGGCTCGAGGCCGACATGGCGGCCTCCAGCGCCCGCTGGAAGATCGCGGTGCTGCACCATCCGGTGGCGGGCTCTCCCGACAAACCGGAAAGCCCGATCGACAACTACTACCAGCAGGTGGTGCCGCGGCTGCGAGCCGCCGGAGTGGATCTGCTGCTGGCGGGCCATTCGCACACCTATCACCAGTCGTATCCACTGCTGGGCCAGAGCAACGGCGTCGCCACCTTCGTGCTCGATCAGGACGGGGTGTACGACCAGGGGGCAGGCCTGGTGCAGCTGGTGGTCGGCACCGGCGGCACGGGGCTGCGCAGCGGTCTGTTCAGCGACAAGCCGTACATCCGTGCCGGGTTCTCCACCTCCACCACGCCGGCGGTGGAGCCGGGCTTCAGCCGCATCGACGTCACTCCGGACAACCTGGTGGTGAGCTACGTGGCCGCCGATGACGGCGCCGTGCTCTCCAGTTTCACGATCCGCAACAGCAGCGATCCCAGCCTCAGGACCAGCCTGTTCCAGCAGGGCAGCACCGGCTATCTCGGGGCGGTGGACACGATGGTGAGCCAGGCCAGTCCCGGCACGGCCTTCGCCACCGCCACCTCCCTGAACGTGGACGGGGACGACCCCGCCGGCAGCGGTCAGGACGTGCAGGGCCTGCTGCGGTTCGACAACCTGTTCGGCAGCGAGGCCGGCCGGATTCCACTGGGGGCGTCCCTGGTGTCCGCCCGGTTGCGGCTGTCGGTGAGCAACCCCGGCAACGCCCTGGCCCTGCACCGGATGCTGCAGCCCTGGAGCGACAGCGTCACCTGGAGCAGCCTGGCCGGTGGCGTCAGCACCGATGGCCTCGAGGCCCTGGCGACGGCCGATGTGACCACGGCCGCCGTGGCGGTGGGCACCCTGGAGATCGACGTGCTGACCAGCCTGCGGGCCTGGCAGAGCGGCGCCGCGAACTGGGGCTGGCTGCTCCAGCCCAGCGGCGCCGATGGGGTCGATGTCGCCTCCTCGGAAGCAGCCAGCGCCCGCCCCAAGCTCGAGGTGCAATGGCGTGCGGCCACCCCCGTCAACCAGGCCCCAACCGCCGTGAGCCTGGGTGCCGTCACCGCCGGCCTGGCCGAAAACACGGCCCTGGCCACCGACCGGCGGGTGGCGGACATCGTGATCAGCGATGACGGCCTCGGCAGCAACGCGATCAGCCTCAGCGGCGGCGATGCGGCCCTGTTCCGGGTCATCGATCAGGGGCTTTACCTGCGCGCCGGCACCAGCCTCGACCACGAGCAGCAGGCCAGCCTGAGCGTCACGGTTCACGTAGCCGACAGCAGCGTCGCGGGCTCCAGCCCGGTCAGCACCGCCTACGGGCTGGCCGTCACCAATCTGCAGGAGGGACCGGCGAGCAGCGCGGCGATCAGCGCCGCGGGCGGCGCGCCGCTGCAGGAGGGGGTGACGCTGTTGGCGGGGGTGCTCGGAGCCGATCCCGATGGCATCAGCTCCGCGGTGAGCATCGACTGGCTGTGCAATGGCACGGCCACCGGCCTGACAGGCGCCACCGCCGTGGTGGGGGAGCGGGGCGCGGGCAGCTGGCAGAGCCGCCACACCTACACCGATAGTGCCGGGCAGCTCACCAGCGTGCTCTCGGCTCCGGTGAGCGTGGCGGCGTTCGAGAACGGGGCCGGCACCCTGGCGCCCACCAGTGCCGATGGCCCGCTGCGGGTGGGGGTGACGCTGCAGGCCGGGGCGGTCAGCAACGACCCCGACGGCGATGCCGCCGCACCCCAGACGAGCTGGCAATGGCTGCGCAACGGCACCCCGATCGCCGGGGCGACCGCCGCCAGCTACCTCACCACCGCCGCCGATCTCGGGGCCTCCCTGGCGGTGCGCGTCGAGAGCACGGACCAGCAGGACTTCCGCAGCAGTGTCACCGCAGCGGCCCTGGGACCGATCCTGGAGGGCACGCCGCCGGCGGTCAGCGGCATCACGGTGGAAGGACGCCAGGTGGCGGTGAGCTTCAACGAAGCGATCCAGGCCAGCACCCCGGCTCTCGCCAACGTCAGCGTGCGCGTCAACGGCGCGATCCGCAGCATCAGTGGCCTCAGCGTCGACACCACCACCCGCCGGCTGCTGCTCACCCTCAGCAGCCTCGAGGCCGCCCCCCGCCACGACGAAACCGTGCGGGTGGAGTACAGCGACCCAGCCGGCGACCAGGGCGGCGGCGTGATCCAGGACAGCGTCGGCAACGACCTGGGCGGCTTCGGGCGCGACGCCGACAGCCTGCGCAGCGCCAGCTCGGTGCCGGCCTCGCCAGCCCTGGCGATCACCTACACGACCCTGACGCTCACGGGAACCAGTGGCCTCAGCGGCATCGGCAACAGCAACTCCAACCTGATCATCGGCAATGCGGGGGCTAACAGCCTCGATGGCGTTGACGGCAACGACGATCTGCAGGGCGGCGGCGGCAATGACACGCTGGCGGGTGGACTCGGCAACGACAGCCTGCGGGGCGGCGGCGGCCTGGACCGCCTGACAGGCGGTGGCGGCGACGACCTGTTCGATTTCGGCGGCAGCGGCACGGGGCTGATCGGCGGCACCTCCAGCAATCCCCAGTTCGAGCGCATCACCGATCTGCAGATCGCCCAGATCGGCGGCTCGGACCGGATCGACACGATCGCCACCAGCTCCCGGGCGGTGCGGGTGCTGAGCGGCAAGCCCACCACCCTCAGCCGCAGCGCGATCACCACGTTCCTCAATGGCAGCAGCAGCGGCGTGGCCAATTTCGCGGCCTCCAGCGCCAGTGTCTTCACCTTCGGCAGCGGCACCGGCCTGCGCACCTTCCTGGCGGTGAATGACGGCCTGGCGGGATATGACAGCGCTGTGGATCAGCTGCTGGAGATCACCGGTGCCAGCGGCACCCTGGCGAGCCTGACGGTGTTCTGAACCGGGATCGGCGGACGCTCTCGCGGGTAGCGTCGCGTTCCGGGCGAGCGTCAGCAAGGCTCGTGCCCTGCGCCACAGGCAGGGTGCGGGCAGCGACGCGGCCGTCAGGCGGATGCGGCGAAGCCTCGCTTCATGGCCACAAGACGTGCGGATCCGGCCTGTCCGAGCCCGCCGGCGGGCCAGGCAGCGCAGCAGTGCTCCCGCGGGACCTCCGCAGCCGGGGTAGCGTCGGTCGCAGCCGCGCCCTGGCGTGACCTTCGAGCAGCTCAGGCACTTCCTGTCGCGGGTGCAGCGCGATCCGGACCTCAGGCAACAGGTGGAGCAGGCGATCACCGCCGATGAGGTGGCGCGGCTGGCCCAGGAGCTCGGGTACGCGGTGTCCGGCAGCGACATCCTGCGCTTCTCCGGCCAATCGGCCTCCGGGGTGCGGGTGCAACGGATCGATCATCCGGGCGAATATCCCGGCCGGTATTACTGAGCCCAACGCGCAGCCAGGGAGGTGGCCCGCGACCAGATCGGTCGGGATGGGGGCAGCAGCGGCGGCAGCACGGCCTGCTCCAGGAGAGCGAACTCCGCGTCCCCATGGGCGTGATCCATTCTGGTGCGCCGCAACGGCATGCTCCCGGAGCCTCAGAACAGCGGTTGAAGATGCCTGTGATCCAGCGGACCGGCCTGGCGTAGCCACGGATTGCCTGACGTAGCCGGTGATTGCCTGACGACACCACCGATTCCCTGGCATAGCCACCGAGGCCTGGCATGGCTCTGTTGGCAACATCAGATCCTGCAGGTGTTGCGCCCAGCGCCGACCCGGCTCAAGGGACCGGCACCGGGGTCATTGGCATCATTGGCAGGAATCGACCTGAGCTGACTTTGCATCGACTGCGCTGTGCATCGATCTGCCGCACAGCGACGCAGCCAGCCCATCGAAATGACGCTTTTCGAACCAGGAGCAACAGGATTTGGCCATGAGACTAAAGCAGAAGAAGCATGCATCCCAGCCCCGACGCCAATGCGCAGACACCCTCGATTCCTTGCTCTCACCTGTTCGCTGTTTGCCGGTGTCGCCACCACATGCGGTCTCGCGATGGCACAGCCAGCGAGAGCGGCCTCGATAGCGCTCACATTGCCTGAGTTGAATTACTTTGGCGGCCCCGATTTTCCCTCGCCAGAGCAGCTGGTGGGCAGCTTTGATTACCTGATCCCAGCTGGCGAGCAGATCGTATCGGCGAAACTGGCTGGCACCTTTGGCAACAGCTCCTACCCGAACAGTGCTGCAGTGGACCTCACCCTGGATGGCCTCCTGGTTGCCCAATGCCGATTCCTGGATGTCTGCTGGACGTCGTGGCAACGCACCCCATGGTCCTATGTGTTCAGTGACTATTCACTCCTCAGCGATGGGCATGCGGCGCTGTATTCCACCCAGACCTCGGAATACACCACCCGGCTGGGAGCCACCACCCTGTCCATTGAAACGGCCCCTGACGCCGTCCCCGGACCGCTGGCCAGCCTCGGAGCTGGTGTAGCGCTGGGCTTGAGCCGCAGGTTGCGGAGACGCATCACCACGGCTGATCCAGGTGGCGCGTGCTCCCCTCATCCCCGCGACTCCCTGTAGGCCTGCGCATCGGCCTCCGCCCGCTGGCGGTTCTCCCAGGGGAACAGGACCCACTCCGGCGAGCGCATCTCCTCCGCCGCCCAGAGGCCATCGAGCTCGGTCTTGCTGATCCACACCATCAGCTGGCAGCCGTCCAGCTGCCGATAAGGCGCCAGGGTGCGGCCGGTCTCGTGGATGTCGTCCACCACCAGGCAACCGGGCTGAGCCTCGCTCAGCAGCGGCAGCTCCAGCCGGTGGCTCAGCGTCACCGCCAGCACCAGGCCACCGCGGGGGATGCCATGGATGCCGGTGAAGCGCCTGCTGCCGCCCGCGGCGCTGGCGAGGCAGCGGCGGCTGAGCCGCTCCACCGCCTGATCGAAGTCCTGCCAGCTGAGGAGGCGCATGGGCTCCAGGGGGGCTGTCCGCCGTCCAGCATCGACCCGCCGGGGCCGCGGCCGGCCACCACAGCGAGCGATGGCGGGCTCCTTGGACCGGGTGGGGTGGCCAGAAGAGCCGGGCTTCACACCGTGGACAGCCGGTACAGATCGCCGCGCCGCTGCCGGGCCGTGGGGATCGCCTGGCGGGCCAGAGCCACCTGCCGCAGATCGATCGTGGCGTGCAGCACCTGCTCGCCGATCCCGGCCTCGGCCAGCACCGTGCCCCAGGGGTCCACCACCAGCGAATGGCCATAGCTGGGATAGGCATCGCCGGTCTCGGGGCGGGCGCTGGAGCAGGCCAGCAGAACACACTGGGTGTCCACCGCCCGGGCGCGCATCAACAGATGCCAGTGGCGCGGGCCGGTGGTGGTGTTGAAGGCGGCGGGGCAGGCCAGCAGGGTGCAGCCGTGCTGCTGCTGCATCAGCAGCGCCAGCTCCGGGAAGCGGATGTCGTAGCAGATCAGCAGACCCAGGCCCGGCGGCTCCGCCAACCCCGTACCGAGGGGATCACCATCGGGCGGCAGCACCGTGAGCCGCTCACCGCCACTGAGGCTGTCGGATTCCCGGAAGCGGATCCCGCCGGGCACATCCACGTCGAACAGGTGCAGCTTGCGGTGTCGGGCCCGCAATACCCCGGCCCCATCGACCACCGTGGCGGTGTTGTAGATCCGGCCATCGGCGCCGCGCTCCGGAATCGAGCCGGCGATCACGCTCACCCCATGGCGCCGCGCCAGCCGGGCGACCATCGCCAAGGATGGAGACGGGCCATCCAGCAGGGAAGCGCCGGGCTCCGGAATCGGTTCGGCGTAGGCCGCGAAGCGGCCGGCGGCATAGGGGGCATTCCAGATCTCAGGCAGCATCAGCAGCCGAGGCGCGGGCTGACCCGGCGGCGGTTGCAGCGCCCGCTCCAGCCAGGCCTCGGCATGGCGGCGGTTCGCGCCCGCCTCCTCGCCGGCGCGCAGCTGCACCAGCGCCACCGGCAGCGCGCTGCTCGGCGCCTCAGGAGCTGCCGAGACCGCAGCAGCAGGGGCGGCGGCAGGCTCCCCGCCGGTGCCGCCGGCATCCAGCCAGCTGCGGATCGCCGCGATCGCCGCCTCCACCGTCTCGGAGCTGCGCACAGTGCCGCCGAGGCCCGCGAACAGCTCTCGCCAGCTGGGGGGCACAGCCAGCAGCAACAGCGGCCGACCAGCCCGCAGCGCATGGGCCGCCTCCGAAAGCGTGCCTGGCCCGCCCGCCCCGCAGACCACCACCACCGTGCTGCTGAGCACGTTGATCACGTTGCGGGCCTGCCCCAGGCCGGTGAACAGCGCCACATCGAGGGCGGCGGTGGCCTCCGGCGCCCCGGCTCCATCGGTGCCGTCGCCGGGCAGCACCCCCACCACCAGGTGGCCGTCGACCGCCATCGCGCCACGACAGGCCGCCGCCATCACGCCGCAGGGTTGCCCGCCGCTGAGCAGCCCCCAGCCCTGGAGGGCGATCGCGCTCCCCAGCGCCTGGGCCAGCTCCAGCGCGGCCGGGTCCGCCGCTTCGCCGGCGCCCATCACGCCGATCAGAGGACGCCGGCCGTCGGCTGGAGCGCCTGGGGGTGGGACTGGGGGGTCAGCCTGCATCCTGCGCGCCGCTCAAGGAAGACGGTTCAGCTCGCCATACCAGCCCGTGAGCTGGCCGTCGCGGCCGTAGCTGTTCACGAAGATCCGATCGGAACCGTCGCGCGGCATCGCCAGCTGCAGCACCGCATCGCCATTGGGGCAGGGCCCGGGCCGCAGCGTCAGCCGCACCACCCGGTAGTCCAGGTCGGAGGGCTGGAGGGGCGGCGTGAGGTTGTCGGGGTAGGTGCCGCGCCCGGTGGGCAGCACCTGCGCGCTGTAAGCGCTGTCACAACGGCCGTTGAAGGCATTGCCCCAGCGCACCCGCCACGGCGTGATCGTGAGCACCTCGAGCACGGCCATGCCGGCGGTGCTCTGGCCCTGCCAGCGGCCGATCAGGGGCGCCAGGCTGTCCCGGATGGCGGCGGGTGAAGGCGCGGCCTGGGGGAGCGTGGCGGCGGGAGCTGGGGCAGGCAGGGCGGCCTGCAGCACCAGGGCGATCGCCGCCAGCAGCGGCAGCAGCCCCCGGCCCCGGGGCCGGCCGCGGAACAGCGGCAGGCTGAGGGGAGCGGGAACCGAAACAGCCCGGGAAGCGGCAGCGAGCATGGCGATCAGGCTGCGGCGGGGGGGCGCATGGCCGAGCGATCAGGGGGTGCTGATCCGTCCATCGAGCACATAGTGAACGCCGGACTTCTTGAACGGTAGAGAGAAGGGAATGCCGCCGCTGCCGGCCGACTCGATCGCCGCATAGCTGACCGTCTTGACGCCGGTTCCGATCACATCATCGGGGTCGAGGGCGCCGAGCAGCCCCCCGAGAAAACCGCTCGGGGACGCCACCAGATCCGACTTGACCGCATTGACCATCGCCGTCTGCAGTCTGGAGCTGATCGCTTCGATATCCGGTTGCTTGAGGGTGCGCACCGACTTGTCGAGCTCCTGCTGAAGGGTGGACACGAAGGCGTTGCGGGCCTTGTCCATGGCGCTCGTCGGCGTTCCGTCCTCGTCCATCGCCACCACGATCAGGGCCACCGTGGCCAGTTTCTTGCCCATCTCGGTGCCCACCCCGGCGATCGGCCGGATGCTGGCGCTGAAGCTGCCGGTTGCGGCCGGCACGGAGTAGGTGCCGGTGCCCTTGTGGCCGGTGCCGAGATTGCCGTGGGTCTTGCCCGGGCTCTTGATGCGCACGCTCGAGCTGGAGAGCGTCTGGGCGCTGATCGTGCTGCCATCGGCGAACACGGCGGCGATGAACAGATAAGGCTCATCGCCGTTGCTCCACAGATCATCCTCATCAGCGTTGAGGATCCTGAACTGACTGGCCTTCACCGTCACCGGCAGGGAGGGGGCGATCGGGCCCAGCTTGTCCCGCAGATCGGGCAAGGGGAGGCCCCGATTGAATTCATTCGCCAGCAGCGTCGGCTGGGCCCGGCTGATTGAGGCGAGCGAGACAGTGATGGGCAGCAGCAGCGAAGCGACCAGGGCGAGCGGGGGCTGCCACCCGTAGGGGCGTTGCGTCATGCGGGGGGCTGCGGGATGGCAGGCGCTGGGGGGCGCTCCCATGGTTGTGGGACCGCCGCGGCCGGGCATGAGTGCTTTCGCCTATGCCCCGTCTCAGGCGTGCGACCAAGCCGGCAGGCGTGAGCCGTGACCGAGCCTGGCCTCGCTGCCGTTCGATGCTGGCTGGCGTCTCCACCCTGTCTCCGGGACTCCCGCCACGGCAAACCCATGCGCGACTCCGAGGTCCAGGCGCTGATCGAGCGCTACCGGCTCGAACCCCACCCGGAAGGGGGCTGGTACCGGGAGCTGCACCGCAGCGGCGAACCGGTGCGCCGCGCTGATGGCGAGCCCCGCGACGCCCTCACCCTGATCCTGTTCCTGCTGGAGGCCGGCGCGGTCAGCCGCTGGCATCGGGTGGCCGGCGCCGATGAGAGCTGGCATGCCATCGCCGGCGCGCCGCTTGAGCTGCTGATCCTGCCCCCGGAAGGTGGGGTGGCCAGCCGCCGCCGGCTCGGTTTCTCCCTCGCCGATCCCACCCTGGAACCCGTGGCGGTGGTGCCCGCCGGCCACTGGCAGGCCGCCCGCAGCCTCGGTGGTTGGAGCCTGGTGAGCTGTTGCGTGGGTCCCGGCTTCAGCTTCCACGATTTCAGCCTGCTGACCGATCAGCCCAGCGACACCCATCCGGCCGGAGCTCTGGCCGCCTTTCTGTGAGGGTGGCCGTCTGATGAGCCCCCGCCAACTCCACACGATCGTCAGCGACGCGGATGGCTCAGGGCAGGGTGAACCCCGACTGCAGATGCTTGAGATCGAGCATCACCACCAACAGCCAGATCAACAGCGCCATGACTCCCGCGGTGGCGGCCAGCCGGCCGACCAGGCGCAGCACCATCGTGATGCCGCTCACCTCCTTCATCTGCCGGTCCCGGTGTAGTGCTGGATCCTACGGGGATCGGCTGTTCGCCTTGAATTCCTGCAGACCGCCCGAGCCGCCATGACCGCTGCAGAGACCCTCGCGATCGCCCGACATGGACTGCAGCAGGCGTTTGCAGGCTGCGAGGCGGCGCTGATCGAGGACTGCCTGCAACGCCTGCGCTGGCGGGAGCTGGTGGTGGGGGAGGTGCTGATGCGGATCGATACCCTCGCCCAGGCCGCGTATCTGCTGCTGGAGGGCCGCCTGCAGGTGTACGGCCGCTCCCAGGATGGCGGTCTGGTGGCGATCGCCACCCTCGACAGCCCCGGTCGATTGCTGGGCGAGCAGGCCCTTCTGCCCGGCCACCGCTATCGCAACGCCGATGTGATCGCCCTGGAGCGCAGCCGGGTGGCGGAGCTGCCCCCCGAGGTCTTCCATGCCCTGCTGGCGGCTGATCCCGGCGCCCAGGCTCGGCTGCGGCGCCAGGGCCTGGCGGAACTGCGCGAGCGCCTCGCCCTGCTGGGCGTCGGCATGGAGGCGGGCCTGGTCGGGGATGGGCAGACGGGCAGCCTGCAGATCGATCCCGGCGCCCGCCTGCTGGAAGCAGGCCGGATCCCGCCGATGGCTTACTCGATCGTGGCCGGTCGCCTGGCGCAGCGGCCTGCCGATGGCGGCAGCCCCGCCCTGATCCTGGGCCCCGGCGCGCTGGTGGGAGTGGCGGAGCTCGCCGCCGGCCAGCCCTGCCGCCACGAGGTCATCGCTGAAACCGCCACCGAGCTGCTGCCGATCCCAGCGGAGCGCCTGCAGCCGCTGCTGGGCAGCGCCGAGAGCGCCGGGGGCCTGCAGGCCCTGGTGGCCCTGCCGGGCCTGGGCCGCGTCTACCGGCACCGCATCGTCGATCGCGGGGAACTGGCGGTGATCTCGGAGTACAGCGAGCTGCCGGGGGGGCCGGTGCGGGTGCGTCAGATTCCGGGGCGGCGGCGGCTGGAGGCCACCCGGGCGCTGCCACCGGGGATCGGCAGCGAAACCTGGCTGTCGGCGGACGGTCGCAACCAGCTGCTGGTGGAAGCGCCCGGCGGTCGCCTGCTGGGATTGGCGATGGACCAGAGCTGGCCGCAGCTCGGCGAGCTGGTGGCGGCCCTGCTGCGGGACACGGCACTCAGTCCGCTCCAGTTGCAGGCGTTCCGGGTCAGCGGTCAGTTGTTGCTGGAGGCGCCCGAGGAACGGGTGGAGCCGGGCTCCCAGATGATCTGCGCCTGCACCGGCACCACCGCCACCCGCCTGCGGGACCTCGCCCGCCAGGTCACGAGCCTGGCGGAACTGCAGCGCTGCAGCGCGGCCGGAACCGTGTGCGGCGGCTGCCTCGGCCGCCTGCCCCTGTTCCTCGATCAACCCGAAGGCGGGCGTCTGTGCCGGCTGCGGACCGCGCCCCTGGCCACCGATGTGCTGCAGGTGCGTCTGGAGTCGATCGACGCGCAGCCCCTGCCGCCCTGGCAGGTGGGAGAGCATCTGCAGGTCGACGGCCTGATCGACGGCCGCTGGGTCGGCCGGCCTTACACCCTCACCGCCGGTGACGAGCGGCATTACGAACTGGGGGTCAAGCGGGCGCCGGCAGGGGTGTTCTCCAACTGGCTGGCGGAGGCGGGGCCAGCAGCACTGGTGCGCATCGGCAGCCCCCAGGGGCAGCTGCTCCCCCAACCCCACGACCCACGGCCGCTGCTGTACCTGGTGGCGGGCATCGGCGTCACGCCGGCGATCGCGGGCTGCCGGCGCCTGCATGGCCAGCGGGCGATCACGCTGGCCTACAGCTTTCGTGGTGCCGCCGCCGCCCCTTACCTGGCCGAGCTGCGCCAGGGCGCCGCGGAGGGGCGGTTCAGCCTGCTGGAGAACGATTCGACGCAGGACGGCCGGCTTGCGCCCGAGCGCTGGCTGGAACGGCTGGCCCCCCTGCTGCAGGCGCCGCTGGAGGTGGTGATCTGCGGACCGGAGCCCTTCAATCACAGCTGGCTCGAGGCCCTCACACCGCTGGAGGGGGTGGAGCCCCGGGTGGAGAGCTTTGCCCCGGGCGCCGGCCAGTTGGATCCCACCCCGGAGCCCGGCAGCTGGCGCTGCAGCCCCGCGGAGATGGTGGCGACCCGCCATCGCCAGGAGAAGCGCTTCGGGCCCTGTCCCGAGCCGGTGCCGGTGGGCCGCTCCTGCCCCATCGACGAACTGCGGGGCTTTCTCGATCAACGGCGCCGGGAGCAGGATCCGGAGCTGGATCTCGAGCGTCGCCTGGCCGAGGCCAGCGCCGAGCTGGCGCATCGGGGCGTGTGGACCCTCAGCCACGACGAGCTGCGCTTCGGGGCCCAGCTGGCCTGGCGTCAGGCCGAACGCTGCGTGGGAAGGCTGTACTGGCAGGGGCTGGATCTGTTCGATCGCCGCGATCTCCGGCGGGCCGCCGACATCGCCGAGGCCCTGTTCGAGCACCTGCGCTTCGCCGACAACGACGGCGACCTGCGGCCCGCCATCTCCGTCTTCGATCCGGGGGAGACGGGGCGTCCCGGTCCGCGCATCTGGAACCCCCAGCTGCTGCGCTATGCCGGCTACCGCAGCTCCCGGGGCCGGCAGATCGGCGATCCCGCCCAGAACGCCCTGACCCAACGGCTGATCGACCTCGGCTGGCGCCCATCCGGCGAGCCCTTCGAACTGCTGCCACTGGTGATCGAAACCCCGGAGGAGGGACCCTGCCTGTTCGCGCTGCCGGCCGACTGCCGTCGGGAGGTGCTGATCCGCCATCCGCGCCATGGCTGGCTGGAGCAGCTGGGCCTGCGTTGGTATGCCGTGCCGGCGGTCAGTGACATGGCCCTCGATCTGGCCGGCGTGCTGTTCCGGCTGGCTCCCTTCAACGGCTGGTATCTCGACACCGAGATCGCTGCCCGCAATTTCAGCGACACCAACCGCTTCAACCTGCTGCCCCGCATCGCGGAAGGCCTGGGTCTGGCGATCAGCGACGACCGCAGCCTCTGGCGGGACAAGGCCCAGCTGGTGCTCGATGAGGCCGTGCTCCACTCCTTCGATCAGGCGGGGGTGAAGATCTCCGATCACCACACGATCGGCCATGAATTCCTGGAGTTCTGCCGCGCCGAGCAACGCCAGGGCCGCGACCCCCAGGCCGAGTGGAGCTGGGTGGTGCCGCCGATGTCGGGATCGCTGAACGTGCTGTATCAGGAACCGTTCGACAACCAGGCCCTCAAGCCCGCCTTCGTGGTCCAGCCGCCGGCCTGGGCACCGCCGGCCTCGGCCGCTGCGGCGGACTCCTCCACCGCCGCCGAAACGTCGGGCGGCACCGCGGCCGGTCGCTGCCCCTTCAGCGGCTGAGCGCCGCCGGCTGCGGGTGCTTGACTCAACGCAAGATCCGCAGTGCGCCGCCATGGAGGAGTCCGCCATGGGGGACATCACCCAGAGATCCGATCCGCACGACACCGCCACGGCCGGGGACGCAGGCGATGGAGCCGCCAGCCATGGCGCCGCGATCGTTCTCTATGGCTGCTGGCGCTCCAGCGCCTCCCACCGCCTGCAGATCGGCCTGCGGCTCAAGCAGCTGCCCTTCGCTTACGTGCCGGTGGATCTGGACCGGGGCGAGCAGCACAGCCCCGCCTACCGGGCGATCAATCCCCGCGGCGAGCTGCCCACCCTGGTGGTCGCTGGCGAGCCCTGGGTCCAGTCGCTGAGCATCCTCGAGCAGCTGGACGCCCTCCATCCCGGGCGCGGCCTGGCCCTGCTGCCCGAAGCCGGCAGCGACCGGCGGCGCTGCCGGGAGCTGGCCGAGGCGATCAACAGCTCGCTGCAGCCGCTGCTGCTGCCCGCCCGGCTGCGCCGACCGGTTCTGGAGGCGGCAGCAGCCGACCAGCGCCCCGAGCTCGAGCGGGCGCTGCAGGCAGGGGTGCGGGCCTACCAGGCGCTGGCTCTCGGGCAGATCGAGGCCTGGCTGGCCGAGCTGCCCGGCCCCTTCTGCCTCGGATCGGTGCCGACCCTGGCCGATGTGCTGCTGGTGCCCCAGCTGGCGGCGGCGGCGCGGCTCGGGCTCGACCTCAACCCCTGCCCACGCCTGATGGGGGTGCAGCGGGCCTGCCTGGCGCTGGCTGCCTTCGCCGAGGCGGCGCCGGAGCGGATGGTGGATGCCCCGGCCCCGGGCCAGCCAGCGCAGGACCAGCGGCAGCGGGTGCTGGAGCACAAGGATCCGCCGCCCGCCCTGGCCGGCTACCTGAGCGCGGTGGCCAACACGCCGGTGCCCGGACTGGTCGAATGCCGCCGCCGCACCCTGGAGCTGTTCCCGCTGGAGGCCTCCCGGATGACCTCCCTGGACGGCTGCCTGCTGCTGCGCTGGCTCTGCCGCAGCCGCGGCGTGCGGCGGGCGCTGGAGATCGGGGTGTTCACCGGCTCCTCCTCCCTGGCGATCCTCGATGGCCTCGGCGCCGAGGGCCGGCTGGTGGTGATCGACCGCGACCCCGGTTTCACGGCGGTGGCGGAGCAGGCCTGGCAGGCGGTGGGCCGCCGCCACCAGGTGGAGCTGCACCTCGGCGAGGCGTTTCCGGCGATGGCGGCGATGGCCGGGCTGGAGCCCGGCTTCGATCTGATCTTCATCGACGGCGACAACGAGGCCTACGGGCGCTTCGGGGAGCTGGCGCTGCCGCTGCTCGCCCCCGGCGGGCTGCTGCTGTTCGACAACGTGCTCTGGCGGGGCCGGGTGGTGGAGCCCGGCGCCGATGCCTCGGCCCAGGCCCTCGACCGCTGGATCCGCGACTGGTCCTCCCGTCCGGATCTGGACGTGACGGTGCTCAGCCTCAGCGATGGCCTGGCCCTGGTGCAGCGGCGTTGAGCGTGGCCGGTGGTCTGTCCGGATGCCACTGCCGCCGCCGGCCTCAGGCGGCGGCCATCGCCGCCAGGTAGGGGCCGAGCAGCGGGTCCTGCTCACGGCCGGCCCAGCGCTGGCGGCAGGCCGCCACGATCCTGGCCTCGGCGGCCGGCGACAGGTGCTGGCGCCAGTCGTCGGTGGTGCCGGCCCGGAAATAGATGCTGGGGTTGAGGTGGAAGCTGCCGGGGTTGGCGGTCAGCGCCTGCTTCATCGAGTCGAAGCCGGTGCTGGCGGCGATCGCGATCGCCTGCTGCGGATCGAGCGGCACCTCGGGGAACAGGGCGGCGCGCAGGGTCTCCAGGGTGCCGGGCTTGTCCTCCACCATGTCCTCGTAGCGCAGCGCCACCAGCTGATCAGGCTGCACCGGCCCCCGGGGCTCCAGCCAGCCGAGCACGTGGCTGAGGTAGTCGCCGAAGTAGAGATCCCCCGTCACGAACAGCTCGCTGAAGCGATCGAGATCCATCGCCGGATCCAGCCCCAGCAGCGGATGGCGCCGCCAGAAGAAGTACTGCGAGACCACCACCGCCCGCGGATCGCGCACCACCACCACGAAGCGCGTGGCGGGGTGCACCCGACGGCAGGGCAGATCCTCGAGGGCGCAGTGGGTGTACCAGAGGCGGGGCCGATCGGAGGTGGCCGCCAGGAACGCCTGCCAGGCCGCCTCACTCTCCTGAGAGAGGTAGACCTCGGGCCAGGGAACGGCGGCATGGCCGATGTCGCCCTGGGCCATCGGATGCCGCTCCGGCAGATCAGCGCAGGCGCGGATCAGCTCCACCAGGTATTTCTTGGCCAGATGGGTGCCCACCTTCTGGTGGGTGGCGATGAGCACGTCATTGGGCTGGGTGTCCCAGCTGTCGCTCAGGTGGGCGGTGGCGCGCCGGTCGATGAAGGGGGGGTAGCACTTGCCGTTCCAGCGGTGCTGCAGAAAGCCCTCGGGGTGGGCCGGTTCGGCCGGCTCGAAGGTGCGGTAGCTGTGGCCCGGTCGCAGGGCGGCGGCGCGCTCCAGCAGCAGGGCGATCTGATCATCGAGCTGACGGGCCTGCCGCAGCAGATCCCGGCTGCTGTACAGCCGCTCCACCGAGGGCTGCAGGGCGAAGGCCACCTCCTCCAGTCGGGCCTGATCGGCGGCATCGAAGGGTGCGCCATCGCGGCGGTTGAGCACCTGCAGGGCCCCGACCACCGTGCCGCTCTCACTGGTGATCGGCACGGTCAGCGCCGATTCGACGGTGAAGCTCAGGTGCTCCCCCACCTCCTGGTGGGCCCCCGCCTGGCCGGCGAGCCCATGGCGGCGGATCGGCTGCCCCGTGCGCACGCACTCCCCCACCATCGAGCCCTCGGTCTCGACGCAGATCTGGCGCTGCACCACGGCGGTTCCGGCCTCCAGCCAGATCTCATCGGCCTCCGGATCGAGCACGAACAGGCCGCAGCGCTCCGCCGCCAGCAGCGGCGGCACGGCAAGCACCAGCAGGTTGAGCAGGTCGGTGTTGCGCAGCGCATCCCAGCGGCGGCTGAGGTCCCGGCGGGCGGCGATGGTCTGATCCAGATCCGGCATCGGGGCGGAGGAGCCGCAGGGTGGCAACCATTGTGCGGGTGAAGGCCCGCCGGATTGGCTCGGCGGGGCTCGTTGTCCAGCTTGCTGAACGGCGCTGGCCTGCCGAACGGCACCAGCCAGCGCCGCCGGCCCCGCGGGGCAGCGGGGCGGCGGGCCCGCGGGGCAGCCGGGCAGCCGGGCAGCCGGAAACTCTGGCCCCGGAGCCGCTGGTTCAACAACCCCTTAACTTGCGAGCAGCGCCCGGAGATCGTGATGGCAGCGCCTGTCCCAGCGGCCCGGCGGCGGCAGGGGGGCCGGATCACGCTCCTGCTGCTGCCCTGGCTGCCCCTGCTCGGCTGCAGTGACCTCCAGGCCAGTCCGCCGCCCGAACCCTTCGGCCTGCAGTGCACGCTGGCGGATGGCCGCGAGCTGCGGCTGCGCATCGATCCGCGGCGGCAGCTGGTGCAGCAGCTTGATCCGGCCAGCGGCGCGCTGATCGACACCGTCAGCACCAGCGAGCCGCCGCCCGCGGAGCTCGGCGGCGGCATCCTGGATGAGAGCGAGGTGCGCATCTCGGCGCGGGAGATCGTCTGGGAGGAGAGGATGTATCGGCCTGAGTACGTCCGGGAGAGCCAGCGGGTCGATCTGACCAGCCTCCGCTACACCGCCGAGTCGGGAGGCCTGGGCGACGCCGGCGCCGACCCGGTGCTCAGCCGACAGGAGGGCCGCTGCCGCAGGCTTGCCGCCGGGCCCCAACCCTGAGGCCACCGCACCACCCCCTCTCCGCCCCCTCCCCCTCTCCGCACCAGCACCGCCGATGGACCGCCCCTGGCCCCGCCCCTCACGCCTGCAGCCGATGCTGCTGGGACTGCTGCTTACCGGCACGGCAGCGGTGGGGGCCGCTCCGGCAACCGCCGCCAGCCAGGCCCCCGCCGCAGCCGGGGCGCCGGAGCCTGCACCCAAGGATGCGGCGGGCTATGCGGAGCGGTGTGCCAGCCGCAACCTGGAGGAGCGCTGGCAGGAGGCCCAGGCCGATTGCAGCGAGGCGATCCGGCGGGATCCGGGGCTCGTCGATGCCTGGCTGGATCGCTGCTGGGCCCGGGTGGAGCTGGGGCAGAAGCAAACGGCGGTGGCGGATTGCGAGGAGGGGATGCGCCTGCAGCCGGACAATGCCCGGGCCTACATCGTGCGCGGTTATCTCAGGAGCGCCGGGCTCGGCGATCACCGTGCCGCCGTCACCGACTTCGACCGGGCGATCGCGCTCGATCCGGAGCACGGCCCCTACATCGAGCGTGGCAATGCCCGCCGCGAACTCAAGGACGATGCCGGCGCGATCGAAGACTATGACCGTGCGATCCGCCAATCACCGGAAGAACCCGCGGCCTACATCGCCCGCGGCAATGTGCGCTTTGATCAGCAGAAGTTTGCGGAGGCGGTGACCGATTATGACAAGGCGATCGAACTGGCCCCCGACGATGCCATCGCCCACTTCAACCGTGGCAACGCCCGCGCCGGCCTCGAGAAGTACCGAGAAGCGATCACCGACTACGACAGGGCGATCGAACTGGATCCGAAGGATGCGTCGGCCTACCGCCACCGGGGCAACGCTTCGATCGGCCTGAAGGACTACCAGGCGGCGCTAGAGGATCACAGCCGGGCGATTGCGCTGGAACCTCAGGAAGCCGCCCATTTCTATAACCGGGGCATCGCCAGAGAGGGGCTCAAGGATCTGCGGGGAGCGATCGCCGACTATGACCGGGCGATCGCCCTCAATCCGAAGGACTCCTGGGCTTACACCAACCGAGGCATCGCCCGAACCGATCTGAACGATCTGGCCGGAGCGATGGCCGATTTCGACCGGGCGATCGAGCTGGCACCGCAGGATCCCGATCTGTTCTACAACCGGGGTGATGCCCGCACCAGGATGGATGAGTGGGCCGGAGCGATGGCGGATTTCGGGCGGGCGATCAGCCTGGCGCCGGCGGATCCCGAACCGTACGCCAGCCGGGCCCGCCTGCGGCAGCGCAGCGGCGATGCCACGGGAGCGCTCGAGGACGCCCGCAAGGCCGTGGCCCTCGATGGCAAGAACGGCTTCGGTGCCATCGCCCTGGGCGAAGTGCTGTTCCTGCAGGGGCAGAAGCAGGCGGCCTGCGTGGCGTTCCGCCGCGGTGTGGCCCTGCAGCCGCTGGCAGAGCTGCTGCAGGAGCTGCCGCTGCCCCTGGAGCCGGCCTATGCAGCCGCCTGCGAGTAGACCGCGTGAGGGTCCGACGGCGCACCACTCCACCGGACCACGCCACCGGCCCTGTAGTCGATCACACCTGCCGCCGTGCCGTTCTGGGCCTTAATCGGGCCGGTTCGTCCTGTTGCCGAGGAGCTGCTGCGATGCGCATTGCCGTGGTGGGTGCGGGCAGCACCGGTCTGTATCTGGCCCGCCTGCTGGCACGGCAGGGCCATGCGGTGCGGCTGTTCGAACGCGCCAAACGCCCCCGCACCGACGGCTGCGGCATCCTGCTGGTCGCCAGCGGCCTGGAGGCGATCGCCGCCGGTGGGGATCCGGCCCTGTTGCAGCGGCTGCTGGAGGCCGGAATTCCGGTGTCGCGCTTCGAGGTGCGCAACCTGCGCGGCGACACCATCAGCAACACGCCCGCCGACCAGGATCCGCAGCGGCTGCCGGCCCTGCTGATCGAGCGGCCGGCGATCCTCAGCGCCCTGCTCGAAGGCTTGCCGGCCCAGACGCTGGTGTGCGGAGCCGAGCTGTGCGGGTTCAGCCAGGAGCCGGATGGCGTCGAAGCCACGTTCAGCGATGGCGGGCACTGGCGCGGGGATCTGCTGCTGGCCGCCGATGGCATCCATTCGCGGCTGGGCCGGGCGCTGGTGCCCCAGGGTCGCCTCCACTACCTGGGCGATCGCGTCTGGCGCGGCGTAGTGGAGGACGCCGACTTCTGCACCGATGGCGCGTTCTACGTGTACGCCCGGGGCCGGGGGATCTATGTGAATGCCTTCGACCTCGGCCCCGATGCCGCGGGGCGGCCGCGCACCCACTGGGGCTTCTTCCACGAGGAGCCCCTGCCAGCGGAGGCGGAAGAGCGCCGCCGGCTGTTGCGGGAGCCGATCCCCTGGCAGGCCCTGGCCCGGCTCGATCCGGCGGCGGCGAGCCTGATCGCGGCCACCCCCCCCGAAGCGATGGTGGCTAACTGGTCGTGCGACATCGATCCGCTGCCAAGGCTGGTGCAGGGACGGGTGGCGCTGCTGGGGGATGCGGGCCATGCGATGAGTTCGTCGCAGGCCCGTGGCATGACCGCCGGCCTGGAGGATGCCCTCTGCCTGGCCGAGGCGATCGCAAACCACCCCGGCGAACCCGCCGCGGCGCTGCAGGCCTATGAACGGGAGCGCCTGCCGATCGTGCACGGCTACCAACAGCGGAGCCGCGAGGTGAGTGAGCGGGTCGGCCGACGGATGCGGCCCCAGAAAGCGGTGGGCCAGGCCATGGCCGCAGGCGCTCCAGCGGCGCCGGCGGCCTGATCCCGGCCGCGAGCCCGCGGCACCCGCAGCGATGATCAGCGCCGCTGTGCCATCGGTTGCGGCCCGATGTCGCCTGGAGCGACGCGGTGTCCGTCAGCCGAATCAGCCTCAGGACGCCGCTTCCACCACCGCCATGCTGCGCATCCACGGCGACCGCATCAGCCTGCTCGCCGCCCTCACCGCCCACTGGGCCGAGCAGCAGCTGCAGTTGCCTCAAGCCAATCACCCACGCATCGGACCGATCCGGATCGGCGCAGATCGGGCAAGACAGCAGACTGCCGTCTGCGGGCCTGAGCTGGATGGGCCGGACTGAGTGGCCTCTGATTCGATCGGGAGCCGTTCAGACACCGGACGGATCAGGGCAGGATCGGCAGGTTGCTACGGGGCACTGCACAACAAGGTGGGGAGTGCAAGCAGCCAGGTTCACGGCCAGGTGGTCCTGACCACCTGGAGGGAAGCACGGAGGGCGACGGCCGGGAACGTCGCCAACCGTCAGCCCAGCAGGGAGGCCTGCAGAGGAAAATCCATCCCGGTTGCCCCGGCCAAGCCGTTCGTCCCTGCAGATCAGCAAGGGAGTGCCGCATGTGCCAGGACCATCCCTGCATCACGACAGCCGGCTGGCGGACAATGGTGCGAGCAACCCCTGGATGCCGATCTGTAACAGCACGAACAGGTGGTTCTCGGACCCGAGAACCAAGGCTAGGTTTCAGACCGGGAGTCCTGACATCCGTTGCTGGCCACGGGTCCTCGACAACGAAAAAAGTGTGGGGCAAGGTGGTTTGCGGAAAGCAGCCGCCCGGGAGCGGTGGTTCTCGGAACCTGCCAATAAAGAGTTGGGCCAATGCGCACAAATGGTTAGGGACATATATGATTTACCTGAACCAGCAGTAATTCATTAGGAAACGAAACAATGAATGCAGCCGCACCAATGCACACATATCCATGGCGTGACGACCTCTCATGGTTCGGTCCATTGAGGGAAGTGTTATCGACACACTGGCACAATCGATGTGAAACTATAACGGGTTCAGCATGTGATGCACACAGTACTCTCATGTTTGAAGGAATAGTGGACTCGGAAGAGGGGCACATTAGCCTTGCTCGTTCATTGATAACCGAGCAGATGCAGATTCAATCACTACTAAACGCTTCTGCTTTTGATTCAGATCCTGCACTCTTTTGGCGTATGTTATTGTTTCTCCTCGACGAGTTTTGCAATCGCATAGAAGCTTGTTTTAGGTTCTTTGGAGGTAACGACAAGGCGCCTGATGCACTTTCTCGCTATAATAATACCTATGGAAAACATAGAAACCTGCTATTCTTGCAGCACTTCTTAGTGCATCTTTTTGAAGATAACCCAGGAAATAGTGGCGTTATAGAATATATCCGGAGTCATCCGGAAAGTGCTAGCGTATGTCTTCTTTCTGGTTTCATTGAGCGAAATCTGATCGTATTCGATGGCCCCACCAAGCACTACCAAGTAATACGCGAAAAAGAAGTCAATGAAGCAAACGAGAGTGCTGTTCCCGTGTTAATCATACCGCCGCTCCAACGGCAGCTGGATCTAGCCTTGAGCTTCTATCAGAAATTTGTAATATTAGCTAGAAGCCAGCCAGAAAAGGTGAGACTATTTCAATCAAAGAATCATTGGCCTGTAACTCCTGAAGTAGAAGATGAGATCTTGAGAAACTTGGGCATGGATCCTGAAGAATTCCGCAGTGAGTTCTCTTAAGTCTGTTAAACCTACTGATCAACAATGTTAAAGACCTCGGCCGTTTAGGTTTTCATCCAATGGGCTCTCTCAGGTCGCCCTATAGTGAACACCCATTAGAGCGACCAACATGGCTTGGTCACAGTCGCCCAGTTTCTGCCGTAAAAGTAATCTCCTTGACATGCGCATGCCAGCCCAACATCCAGATGCAGAAGACGGGATTATTGATTGCCTGTGATGCCAGTGAATCTTGGCCCGCTTCTGATCTGGGGCGTTAGATGCACGAAGCTAGAAACTGCTTTCCCATAGCCATGGATGGATATATATCAGCCAGAAATAAGCTTTCCCGGTTTATGAACGTATTTTATTTTGACTAGAGCTGGCGAACTCCCTTACTCAAACATATCAAGGACCCCGTCGTCGTTGTAGTCTCCATCATGAATATCTAGGGTATTGTCAATATGTGCTTCAAAGACCTCCCAAGGCTCTCTTGTCGCAGCTTGAGCAGACCTATTTTCTGAAATGTCTTCTGGGAACCAATTAGTGGGATCTGATGCAAGCTCTGGATGTGTGCTAGTAGGTAGAATGTGGCTTATATCTTTGCTTTCCCAAAACTCAATGATCTTATCGGGATCTCCATGTATTGATGCTGGGGTTTTGTCAAGCATGTCTTTAAGACATATACCATAAGGCTGTCCTCTCCTTTCAAGGTAGGAGAATGCGTCGCTGAAGTCACTCGACATTGCCATCAGTTGCACTGGCTTTGTCGGAGGACGTACTTGATGAACGTTCCTCAATAGCCTTTTTGAGAGCACCGATAGTCTCAGGGGTTAACAGTCTTTGGAGGAGAGGGCTCGTCTTCCCTGCTTCTTTTAGGCTTGTAATCGCTGTTGCGGCAAGCTCATCAATGTTTCCGACTTGAGCTTTAATCTGAGAGTCGATGTAATCTTTTAACTTCTTAGAAATCGGAGTGTAGGGCATTGTTGCTAGCTTGGGAGTTGGCAAGCCTTCTTCCAGTAGTCGCCTCGATCTGCAAACCATCTTGTGTCTTTGAGCTATGTCTTGTACTGAATTACTCGCTGATCTCCAAAAGGAACGTGCCTCGAGAAGATGAAATGAAACCTCTCCAATATTGCATCTATACTCGCAATCAGATCCACTTCCCGTGAAGCCACAGGAGAGAAGATACTGGGCCCCGAACTTTTTGCGCTCGACTTGAATAAGCATCTCGAAGATGTTGTCATCCTCGCTCGCCAGGCCTGAACAACGAGATACTCTTTTCTGTAGCTCATACAAGCTTCTCTCTAGTCGAATAATGTGGTTTTCAATTCGACGTTGAATTTCGGGTATGCTAATGATCGCACTTGTGCCAAAGGTTATCAAAGAACGCGCTACTTGACCAGCGGTCTCAACCCCAGAGTCTTTGTTGAATGCCTCGCATTCACGTGCCATGTAATGCCAGGTCTCTGCGGCCTCGCTGCACGCTGAAAGAAGAACTTGCTGACCAGACATAGAACAACATCAGGGCTTCAGTTTTCGTGTAATGCTAGCAGGGGAGACTGTGTCCTGCCAATGTCTGACTTTCCGGATGGAGAGAGCGCCAGAGATGCCGCACCTAGGCGTCTGGAACGCCAATAGATAGAGAATACGTAATCCACATGCCTGACCGATGTCGATGCCATTATGGTCATCTAACATGGCCATTCACCTGGCCCACCACCGCAAATCCGTGCCACCTCTGGGTGTCCTCTCGCTTCAGCTCTCTGCGGGCAGGTGATGGCCAGCGTTAGCTGCGCTGATGCCTATTCGACTGAGCACAAGAACTGACATGTCGCCAATGCTGAATATTGCAGATTTGATACTACAAAAGGAAAGCCATCGCGTTATGAGTGCGGCCAGGGTCCCAATGTTATCTGAAATCAGAATGGAATCTCTTGCTCATCATGCTCTGGAAGCTCTGTATAGACAATTGAACGGTCAATTGCGTCAATACAGCTGTCGACCCATTCTTGAGTAAACAAGTCCACACCTCTTAGGCGCCTGATTTGCTCTAAATATATGGCCCGTGGCGTCTTGCCGTTGAACAACGTCTCCTTAGGCGGAAGAGGCCCAAGGAGGTTGAAGATAGTTGGAATTACAACGGGTGCATACTTGCCTGCGCGGATAATCTCTCGCAAAAACTCTTCTGCTTGTAGACCATCTCCATATCGCAAGCCAAGATCCCAGCATGTCTGGTTTACATTCAGAACTGGCCTGAAAGTCTCGCTCGCAAGCTCTAGAGCCTGGATAAGCTTATGAGCAGATTCTTGATCATCTTGTTTAGTTGATGATTTAAGCTTGGTTTCCATAGCCATAACAAGTTTGTCAATAAAAGGAGACAAGAACTCCTCGCCACTTGAATACCGCTTCTCATCTTCTCTTCTTACCCATGCCTCAATTATTGCTCCAGCCAACGACCCTACAGGCCGCCCTTCTTGATCAGCCACGGATTCCAGCTTCTGGTAAATCCCTGCTGGGAGCGTCGCCACAACTCTCTGGGACTGCTTGATGTCATCTGCCATAGCACAGAGGCCTGCAATAGGTGGAATCCAAGTGTACCAGCAGTGTCCCCTGCGGTGCATGTGGGTGCAAGCTCAGGCGGCAATATGAGTATTTATACTCATTTTCCGGAGCTTGACGCACTCTTGAGGTACCGGACGTGTCATGATCAGTGCATCGAGTCCCACTTCGCCAGATGGCCCGCCCACTGTTGTCGGCTGATCCCTCTCAAGGCCAGCACTCATGCGTCATGCGACCCCAGAGCCCACTTCTGCGAGTCCTGACGCATCTTCTAAATGAGCTTTCGCGAATTCGCCGGCAGTTTGGAGCCAGCCATGAGCACATCCAGATGTGCGTAGAAAAGAGAGCATTCCGCCTGGAAACCCTCCATTGTCATGTTGACAGACGTCTTCTTGCAATTGAAGGGCAGACATCTACTAATGAACAAAAGATTGATGCCCTTGACCGGAGGCTTCAAGCGATCCAAAGTCAGCTGGCCTATGGATTCCGTATAGAATTCGACTCTGATTCCGAATCTGATGAATCGTATAGGTGACAGTCCATGAAACCATCGCTTCTCCAGCTCTGCCAGGCAGCTAACAGTGCCATGCACCAGAGCCGCCACCATCAATCATCCTGATACTCGCCATAGATACATGCGGCCTGGTGATGGCAAGCGTTAGCCGGGTCACAATTGAAATGCTCGCAACTCATTGCGATGTCAAGTGACTTGCTTCGACAAACACATCTTTTTCCAACCCGCTGAGATTTGAGCCACCGTTTAGAGATCCGCGATGGTAACAAAAGGAAGCGACGAGTTTTTTTTGCAGCCAAGTTAGAGTAGGGCGGAGGTCATCATCAGTGAAAGAGAGAGTCACCATGTGCCTCAGCGAGGCCGCGATTGCGCGCGCAAGTGGGACCGGCATTTGACTGGCGCATGACCTTGAGATATAACGTTGCGGTCCAGCACGCTGGATCGATGCTGAATGGCGATACGCTGCCATCATCCACTACGATCACCTCGAGACCTCCCGCGAGCAGAGTCTGTACCGCCAAGGCATCGAGGAATGATTCCAAGGCCCGCAAGTGATTCCGGGCGGAGATGACGCATCTAATTCAGATCAACCACTTTAAGAAAAGCGGGATCTTCGGTCGGCAGAAAGCGGTATCGCTGGAATTTCAAATAGCACGCGCTGGAATAGGGGGAACCACGTCCTGCAAGGTTCCAGAGAGTTAAGGAGATGACGACCAACAGCTCTTCAGCCAGCAACGTGCTCGTGACGGTTGGTCTTGGATTGGTCGTGGGGAGGCCGCAATCGTTACCTGTTGCACTCCACCATGCTGTCGCAGTTCATGCTGGATGATGACGGCAGGCTGACGCTTTATATCCAGAACGCATCACCGGGAAAGAACAAGAAAGCCAACTGGCTGCCCGCGCCGCAGGGAGCGTTCTGGTTGGTCTTGCGGTGTTACGTCCCGAAACCGGAAGCGCTGGAGGGCCAATGGATCGCGCCGCCAATGAAGCGGTTGCCATCTCTAGCCAGCTAACCGGAGCGTCATCTGCGTATGGCTCCCGCACTACCCTTGAGATTTGGTGCGCCCGGTTGATGCGAAACCACAAACGCTTGATCTCCGCTGGCGTCCTCTCCACGCTGGTCATCGGAGCAGGCTCCTTGGCCCACGCGGCAGACGCAGCACCGGACAAACGTGACGCCCGGAGGGAACTGTCCTGGGGCAGCCCGTCCCTGCGAACCGAACCCGTCGTCGGGCCGAACGGCGCGGTCACCACAACGACCGCCCTTCGCGCCAATGAAAAGTGGGGCATCGGCGACACCAAGCGCATTGAGAAGGTCACCGACGGCGTGTACGCGATGCGCGGCTGGGGGATCGCCAGCAGCTTCGCGATCGAAGCGCCGGCCGGCTGGATCGTCATCGATACCGGCGACCACACACAGGCCGCTGCAGAGATGCGGGCGATGCTTGAGCAGACGCTCGGCCGCAGGATCAAGGTGGCGGCGATCCTGCTGACCCATCTGCACTACGCGAACGGCACCGGTGCATTTCTGGACCCAGGTGCCGAGATCTGGGGACACGAGCACCTCGATCGCAACTTCCGCGCAACGACCGGGATCAACGTCCTGAGCGGCATCTACCAGGCCCGGGCAGCCGCCCAGTTCAGCGTCTTCCATCCGAGGAGCGGGCCCGACGCATTCCCGAACAAACTCGGCTTCACGCCGGAGAAGCTGCTGGCGAGCTCCAGCTACCAGCCGCCAACAAAACTTTTCCCAGACGGTCGTGTGGTCGACGTGGTGGTGGCCGGCATGCCGGTGCAGGTGGCGCCCCTGCGCACAGATACGAGCGACAGCGTCGGCTTTTACTTCCCCGGCAAGCGCCTGCTTGTCACCAACTGCATGCCCTACGGCGCGGTGTTCAACATCTACTCGCTGCGCGGCGGTTCGTATCGCAATCCGGCGACATTCATCCAGGACGCGCGCTGGGTTGAGTCGAAGAACGCGGAGATCCTGCTCGACCTCCATGGCCCGACGCTGAAGGGCCAGGACGCGGTGCGCGACGCCGTGCAGCGTGCCGTCGACCAGGTGCAACTGATCCACGATCAGACACTGCGCCAGATCGCCCATGGTCTCGACGCCCGACAGGCAGCAGAACAGGTGTACATGCCGCGCGATCTGCGCGGGGACTGGGAAAACTACGGGCAGGTCGAGAGCCACGTCCAGCAGGTCTTCAACGGGACGATGGGCTGGTTCGGCGGCAACGTGTACGACATCAATCCGCTATCCGAGAACGAGGAAGCGGCGCGGACCGTGCAACTGATGGGCGGCCCCGCCGCGGTGCGGACGGCTGCCGCCGGCGCCAACGCCCAGGGAGGGCTCGCGAACTGACGGTGGACGCTCCGGCTGACATCACTGCTGCTGGCACTCGACGCGAGCGACGCCGAAGCGCGCCGGCTCCGTGCCGCGGCGTCGCGCTAGCTCGGGCAGCGCACCTCGGCGGCCAACGTCCGCGGCTGGTACCTCACGGAGGCGCTGCAGATCGAAGGCGGTATGCAGTTCAAGGGTCAGCCGCTGACGGTCGAGGCGATCCGGCGCTTCCTGGGCACACCCACCTCCCAGGCGCTCATCGCGGCATCCGTGGACGAGAACCTGCAGTTCTTGCGCTACCTCGTCGATCCACGCAAGGCCGAGGGGATACGCCAGACGTTCACGCTCGCCATTGAAGGCGACGCGCGCATCCGGCAGCTCGCGCTGCGCAACGGCGTGCTCGTGATCACCGATGCGGACGCCGCGGCACCGAACCACCTCGCTCTCTCGCGACAACAACTCGCCGCCTTCGTACTCGGCACGCGCCCGGTGTCGGCCGAGGACCCACTGATCGCATTCACCCGCGTCCTCGATCGGAGCCACCTGATGCCCCCGGGTACGGTGGAGTCCGTCATGAAGGGAATGAGGCCAACCGGTGACTTTGAGCCCTAGCCATCCCCTGTGGCCAGTCTGACGATCTTGCTGCGTACGCTGGTGATGCCCCAGCAGCACGTCGGCTCCCCGTCTCCTGAGGTGTGGTGACCGCGTTCGGCTGGCGGTTGGCATGGACACCGATCCTCCTCTTGCGTTCGCTGGGCACATCCGCGAAGGGATCTCCAAGCATCATCACGGTGCATGACCGCGGAGGGCTTTGCAGGATGGCCCTACCTACGGTTGATGTTGAACAGTCACGACGTCTCCATGCCCTCCGGTGCGACCTTCAACACACCCGACGATGAACCTGTCGCTGTTCCACGGGAGCGAAGGGCTGAGGAGGAGGGCCGGTTGCGCGGCCTGACCCAGGCCGAAGGGATCGTCATGATCGTTCTGGGCTTCCTTGCTCTCAGCTTTCCCGTGGTGGCCTCCGCTTCGGTCACGGTGATGGTGGCGATCGCCTTCCTGGTGGGCGGCGTCGTGGGCTGGATCGACAACCTTTCACGCGCAAGGCGTCTCGGACGCTGGCACTGTTTCTGGCGGCTGGTGGTCTCAACCCTGTTCCTGGTCACAGGGCTCTGGATGCTCCTCCAGTTAAGGGCGGGCAGCGTGCCGGCGGCTCTGCAGGTGAAAGCCCTGGCCACGGCAATTGGCATTGTCTTCCTGGCCGAAGGGGGGGTGATGTCGGTTCTCTCGCTCATTCATCGCCCCACCCGGGGTTGGGGATGGGGACTGGCCAACGGCATCGTCACACTGGTGCTGGGTGTCCTGATCCTGTCGATGAGCCCGGCCGGATTGCTCTCCATGATCGGAATCCTCGTGGGCATCAGCTTTCTGTTCAGCGGGTTCGATCTGCTGGCCTTCAGCAGCCGCTTCCATCCCCGGGTCGACTGAATCGCGGCACCATCGCCGCTCCCCAGCGGCAACGTTGCAGTGAGCCATCGACGCAGGCGGATAGGGTCCAGGCGCTGGCTCTGCGTTGCACCTCAGAGCAGCTGGTTCGTGGGCAGACTCACCACCGCAAATCCGTGGAACCGATGGCTGGTAACAACAGAAGCATTCGATCCTTCACTGCCGGTCAGAAGAAGCGTCAACCATTGAACCATCAGAAGACAAAACCAATGGCACAAACACTGGTCAAACCTGAAACCTTTATCCGCGCTGAGACCGATCGGCAGTTTGGCAACGTCGTCACCATGGCAGGCAGCGTGAATCGTCTGTTTCATTTTCGCAGCCCCACCCCGCTGGACAAACAAAACGTCGTCCGGATGAACCGAGACACCCTCTACTCCATGGGCGTGATTGATACATCCGGGGGCGCCACCATCACCGTCCCAGAACTCCCCGAAGATCGCTACGCATCGGTCTACCTTGTCGACAACGACCACTATTGCCCGTTCGTCATCTACAAGCCCGGAACACACGAATTACCCAGGGACACCAAATATCTGGGTATCGGCGTTCGCATCCAGGTCTTCAATCCCAAAGATGCAGACGAAGTGGCACTGGTCAACAAGCTGCAGGATCAGTTCATCATCAAAGCCAACAGCAGTGATCCACTTCCCGATCTCAACTGGGACATCCAATCGCTGCAAGCGCTCACCACAGAGTACGAGAAATTGTCAGCGCAATACAGCAGTTGGCAGGGAATGATGGGTCCGCGAGGAAAAGTCAACGAAAACACCCGACACATCGCGGCGGCGGCGGCGTGGGGGCTCTTCCCTGAATGGGACGCCACCTATCTAAACTACAGCGGAGGCCATGATCCCGAGATTGGCCACAAAGCCACTTACAAGATTCCAGAAAACAAGGCCTTCTGGTCCATCACCGTCTATGGCAATGACGGCTACATGAAAAGCGACAACAACATCGTCAACTCCTCTAATGTGTCCTTCAATCCCGACGGGACATTCACCGTATACTTCGGGTCGAAAGAAGCCTGCGGCGACATGCCAAACCGTCTGGACGTTAGCGACGGTTGGAATTTTCTGATGCGCATTTATCGTCCGGGAGCTTCAGTTTTGGATGGCAGCTACAAGCTGCCCGTTGCAGTCGCTGCGACGTGATTGGATAGGGGCTTCGGGACCAAGGCCGGCAGCGAACAACCGGTTTCAGCGAAAGGAGCTTCGCAAAGCCCACTTGTGGCAATCGATCAGCGCCAGCGGCTCAGCCGACGCTTCGCTGGGGTTGAAGCACTCCACCAGCCACAACCACGGCTCGCCGTTGCCGTCCAGCACCTTGCCGAGCAGCGGAATCTGATCAGCCTCGCCGCCGATCAGCACGGGTTCGGCCTTCGCCGCGTACGGATCGGGCCGCCTTCAGGCGCAGCCCCCCTGATGCGGTCGTCGAGGTGGCGAATGGTGAGCGTGGCCATCGGCGGTCTCCCGCTTGCGCTGCATGCAGTGCTGTCATCGCTGTCGGTGAGGCTGGTCCGCGCACGCCTCTCGGCCCTCCCGCTGCAGCACCGCCAGCAGCTTCAGGCGGGCAACGGCTCGATCGTCATCACCTCCGCCACGAAGCCCGCTCGTGGTCGGCAACACGCGTTTCGATCGCCGACTGCTCGGCCAGGCGGAACCTCTCCGCGATCTGCGGTGGTCCCTGGTCGGTTTCCATCCGGCGCTGCAGCGGCTCCAGCTCCCTAAGAAAGCGGGCCTCCTTGCCAGCCAGAAGCAGCGATACCCCACCACATCCACCACCTTCTGGTGCAGGCAGTGGCGCCCCACACCGCGCACCAGCCATTCGGGGCTGCGGCGGGCGATCCGGGTGCGGGGGCGAGAACGGCATCAGCCACCGGCGCACCTCCCCTACGGGCCGAGCGGCGCAGCAACCGCGACCCAGCCCCGGATGGCTTGCCGGCGATTCGTGTCCGCAAGCCCTGAGAGCCCCGGCCAGGTCGCACCATCCCACCCGTTGACCATCCGCTGTCGGCATTCCGCCCCAGCATGCGCCGTCTGGCAACCCAACAGCTGCAAACACCCGCCAAGCGCCATTCCATCGCTATCTCATCGCCATCCCCATCGCTGCCGATTCATGCAGATTGTGCATAGTTTTTTTACTGAGCGCCCCCAATCGCTACACCCTGCCCATGGGACGCCTGCGCAGCACATGAGCCCGTCTCCGTCGCCGACTGCGATCGCTACGACCTGCCCCTTGAGAAGGGCTCCACACTCCTGACTGACGCGCCCTTTGTCGTGCGATGGGGCCGCCTTCACGACGTGAGCCCGAGCGACTGGCTGGGGCTGGATCCAACCCATGACCGCTCCGTTCTGCAGGAAGCCTTGCGTGTTGACGGCAGAACGGGACGCGACCGGCAGGATTCGGCTGCCATCAGGGTGATCGGCGATTTTCAGAGGCAACGAAGGCATCCAGCTCTGTGGGTGCTCCATGCGCCGTTAGGGAACGGAGATGGCCACCGCCCCAGCCCGCCATGTCCGGGGCTGGGAATGGTGATCAGCGGGCGGGACACCCCCTCGGGTTGCGTCTCTCCCCATGGCTTGATCCCATTGCCGCTCTGCCAATGCCCGCGCCTCGATGCACCGCATCGATCAGGCTTGCCAGTCACGCCTGGCTGCCTATCGTCCCTGCGGTGCCACCGCACCCCTGCGGCACCCACCAGATCACGATCGCGATCGGAGGCCAACATGGCGTTTGTGAATGAGCCGGTCTCCGACGCCGACATCGATCGTTACGAGCTCCCCTTTGAGAAGGGATCCGGTCGCTACTGGACCCGGGATGCAGAGCGTGATTACTACATGTGGGGCGGCAAGGTTGGCAACCCGGCTTTTGACGAACCAATTGAGGGACGGTTCACTCTTTATCTTGATGGCGAGCTCCTGAGTATCGGAATCCAACCGGAAGAAGGATCCTACAAAATGTCTGACATACCCTTCCATGTCCGCTGGGGAAAAATCAATTACATCAGCCCTACCGACCGCCGCGGTCTCGACAGAGATTATGTTCTTGCCATACTGCGTGACGCGCTGGTCATCTACGGCTGGAACGGAAGGAACACTTTAACTGATGTCCGCGTCTCGATTGGTTTCTGAACCTGGAGGAGTCTGAGTCCCCCGCAGAAAACGATACAAACGCAAAGCCTCATACAAATAACTAAACATTACCCAGAAAAAGGCTTCTGGCTGCGGCCATGTGGCGCTTTTCGCCGCGAAAGAGGACGAGATTCCTCTTAACAGCAATCTCTTATTGCATCGCTTTCACTCGCCACTCCGAGGCAAGGAGAGAAATGGCGAATGCGGCAAGCTCCCATGGATTCCGAATGAATTACCAACCCTTGAGCTAATCACCAACCATGGCGCTTACTGCAGCCGAAGCAAATAAGCTACTTGCGAGCGTTGAAACCGAGGCGCAACTAAGAGACCTGATTGCCTCGGTCGATATGACATCGCGCGGCAGCACGACCTTACTTTACAGCGGCTTGACGGCAGTGCTCCAGGAAGAAACGGGCACCCAAAAACCGACAAACCTTTTAGCTAGCGACCTGGCCGCCCAGATGTCCGCTGACAACAACGGAGTAAGGACTATTGACCAGTCAGAGGTTGCACTATTCCTAGACATCAATACCAATACTACATTAGCAGACTGTCTATATAGGATATTTAACGATGATCCCATCGACCGTCGATCAGTCGCCAATCAGTTCCTTTACGGACAGCGCATTAACGATGTGCGCCAAGCCAATGGGATCTGGGATGACGTCTCCAGGCGCTTCGTCTCTCAGGCTTGCGGTGATGTTCTCACCTTCACAAACGGTGCAAAACCAGACGGCGTCTTCAGCCTGACAGAACTACCAGCCCTCCTGGAGAACCCCGCCGTCACTAGCATCGACGGCATCCCGATCGCATACCTGCGCACCTTGGGAGTGGAGAAGGCGTTCCTGGCCATCCGGGCCCAATCAGAAGTGCGGACGGCAGAATTGCGCATTGCGGTGGACGCTGATGGGCTGCCATTGAGAGATCAGCAGTTGGTGCTGGATGCCCGCCTGTATCTCTCCTCCTTCAGCAATCTCACCGCTGCGGATCCTGCACCGAATCTGACCTGGCGACCCGTCGCTGATTTCGTGCCGGCGGCGCGGCTGGTGGAGCATCAGCAGGGCGCCGAGCTGCTGCGCGAACTACGGGGTTCACTCCTCAGCGAGGCCGCCAACCTCGCCAGCAGCGGCCAGACAGATCAACTAGCGCGGGTGCTTAAAAGCCTCGATCAGCTCGGGGTGGCCGCCGAAATTCTCGATCTGGCCCTGGTGGCCCACCAGGCGAACAACCTCTACCAGGCCGGCGACATCAACGCGGCCGAACAACTGCTGTTCGACTGGTCGCTGCGGACAGCCACCTCCATCTTCGCCGGGGAGCTGATGGCCCTGGCGGTGGCGCCCCTGGCCGGGGCCGGGCCCCTCGGCCTGCTGCTGGCCTCGCTGCTGGTGGTCGGAGCCGGCGTGGCCGGGGATCAGACCGGTGCAGCGCTGGGCTCCTGGGTGCGCAACGGCATCGGCGATTGGATGCCCGACTTCCTCCAACCGCTTCAGGACTGGTTCAACACACCCACACCCTGCCCGCTGATCCTCGACCTCGATGGCGATGGGGTCGAGACGATCAGCTGGTCAGCCGCTGAGGTCTACTTCGATCACGACGCCAACGGCATGGCGGAACGCAGCGGTTGGGTGGCGCCGGATGACGCCCTGCTGGTCTGGGATCGCGACGGCGACGGCCGCATCCGCTCGGGTCAGGAACTGTTCGGCAACCACACACTGCTGGCCGATGGCCTCCCTGCCGCCAACGGCTTCGAAGCCCTGCGCGAGCTCGATGCCGATGGCAATGGCCGCATCGACGCGAGCGATCCGGCCTGGCAGCCGTTGCGCCTGTGGCGCGATGCCGACAGCGACGGACACGTGGACCCCGGGGAGCTCTCCAGCCTGAGCGAGGGCGCCATCCGTTCCCTCTCCCTCGCCTACACCAATGGCAGCGCCGTCGACGCCGCCGGCAATGCCCATCGCCAGCTAGGCACCTACAGCACCACAGCGGGGGACAGCCGCGCCCTCAGCGATGTCTGGTTCGCCAGCAATCCCGCCCTCAGCCGCCTGCTCGATCCCCTGCCCCTGTCCGCCGAGCTGGCCGCCCTTCCGAACATCCCCGGACTCGGCCTGGTCCCTAGCCTGCATCAGGCGATGGCCCGGGACGCCTCGGGGGCGCTGCGCGATCGGCTGCAGCGCTGGATGACGGCGGATGCCGCCGCGCGCGACGCCCTGCTCGACCCACTGCTGTTCGCCTGGGCCGGGGTGCAGACCCTCGCTCCGGGGTCCTACGGCACCGCGGTGGCCGATGGCCGCCAGGTGGCTGCGCTTGAGGCCTTCCTGGCGGCGCGCTATCGGGGTGGCGCCCATCCGGATACCTTCGGCGCACAGCTGCTCAGCCGTGCCTACGGCAGCCTGCGCCAGCGGATCGCGGCCCGCCTGGCGCTGCAGGTGGATCTGCTGCCGATCCTCCAGGCGATGGAGCTCCAACCCGGAGCGGGCAGCGATCCACCGCAGCCCGCCTGCGCCGAGGCCCTGGAGCGGCTGATCGCATTGCTGCGGCGAGGCGATCCCACCATCCAGTCGCGCCGCCTCTCCGCCCACCTGCAGGAGCTGGGGGGCAGCTCCCTGCTGAAGCCCCTGATCGACGCCGCCCATCAGGCGGCCCTGGCCGCCGATGCCGATCTGGTGGTCCCGTTGCTGGGCTTCGGAGCCCAGACCTGGAGCCTCAACAGCGAGGCCGACGCCTCAGCACCGATCAACGGCAGCGATGGAGCCGATTTGCTGGTCGCCGGACCGCTGAGTTTTCAGCTCTCGGGCCATGCCGGCGATGACATTCTGGTGGGCGGAGCGACCAACAACTGGTTTGAGGGTGGCCGCGGTCACAACACCGTTGTGATCGGCAGGGGCGGGGGTGTAGATGTCCTCTCCGGGGTCACATGGGACGATCCCGACACCTCCAACACCCTCGCCTTTCTCGGCTCGATCCGACCGGAAGACCTGCAATTCGGTCTCGACCTCGAGGGCAACCTGCGGATTGAGATCGCTGGTGGTGACGGGATAGCCACCGGCGCAGACATGGCCGCTGGTGAAGATCTGGTCTGGGTTCAGGGCTTTCAGCCCCGTTTTGAACCGGCCTCCACCCGGTTCGCGCAACCGCTCGACTGGATCCTGTTCGCCGACGGCAGCCGCTGGAGCGCCGAGGAACTGCGCCTTCGCCTCTATCAGGGCAGCCCGGCCGCCGATCAGATCGTCGGCACCCACCGCGGCGAAACCGTGGCGGGCGGCCTGGGGGATGACTGGATCCGAACCTATGGCGGTGATGATCAGCTCGACGGCGGCAGCGGCTCCGACCGCCTGGAGGGCGGCAGCGGATCCGACACCTACCGGATCCAGGCCGGTGAGGGGTCCGATGTCATCCTCGATCGGGAGGATGGATCCTTCGACCAGGATGTCGAACAGGATTCCGTTGTCTTCGGGCCCGGGATCCGGCCGGAAGACGTACGCTTCCGCCGCCGCTCCGACCCCAGTGA
>Ga0209985_10000450_pt1 | contig 45079 bp, 32 predicted proteins | sample NOAtaG_FD_187305 | JGI IMG/M metagenome (GOLD analysis project Ga0209985, IMG submission 187305) | Freshwater lake microbial communities from Lake Erie, under a cyanobacterial bloom - NOAA_Erie_Diel6S_1000h metaG (SPAdes) (version 2) | ecosystem: Environmental > Aquatic > Freshwater > Lake ...
CCACGACCAGATTGTTTTCATGTATTCTGTTGATAACATGCCATTTGTTACCTCCAAATACGTTCATGGCGACACAGCAGCAGATTTCACCGGCACATGGTCGCATACCGGCATCTCGGGCAGTACACTGGTCATCCGGGTTTATGCCTCCAATAAGGCCATTACCGAAATATTTTCCTTCTCCAACCTCCTCGTCACCGGCACACCGGCGGTGGTGGATGCGGGGCCCGACATAACGGTATGCGGCACGGGGGCGGTAGCACTTTCCGGCTCGGGTACGGGGACATGGTCCGGGGGTACGGGTACTTTCAGCAACCCGGGTGCGCCGAATACGTTTTACACCCCAGGGCCCGGCGATGTAGGCCGGTCTGTTACCCTGACCTATACCGGGGCGACGCCTGCACCCGCCTGCGAACCAGCACTCCCTACCCCGGTGGACCAGATGGTCCTCACCGTCCAGTCCAGACCGGTGATCTCGCCAGTCGCCAACGCCGTATCGTGTGGAGATTACATCCTGCCCCCCATTGCCGGCACCAACCTGGGCAGTAACGCGGCCTATTATACCGCCCCAAACGGAGGTGGGGACCGGCTGAACCCCGGTACGGCAATCCCTTCCAGCAGGACCCTATTCGTCTTTGCCGGCACCTCCACATGCAGCGACGAGGCGACCTTTTCCGTAGAAGTCGCACAGCCTCCGGATATCTTCCCGATTGGAACACAGGAAAACTGCGGCGGGGTCTTCCTGCCCTTTATCCAGGGGACCAATATTTCAGGCGCCGCCTATTACACCGAACCGGACGGCAGGGGCAGCAGGTTCGAGCCGGGAAGTATCCTCGGCTTCAGCACACAGCTGTTTGCCTATATGGGCACCCCGGGCTGCAGCGATCAGGAATCGTTTTTCGTCAGCGTACTCCCACCCACGGATATCCTGCCCTTCGCCCCCGTCAACGCCTGTGAACGCTACGTCCTCCCGGCAATCAACGGCAGCTCCCTTTCGGGCACCCAGCGCTTTTATACTGGCAGAGGGGGGACGGGACAGGCCTTCAGCCCGGGACAGGTAATTACCGTCAGTACAACTTTATTCGCTTTCGACGGCACATCGGTCTGTACCGATGAGGAAGCCCTGGAAATCCGTATTTTCCCCAGGCCACAGCTCGATCCCATCGCCAATATCACCACCTGTGGATCGGTCCTGCTACCCCCCATCTCCGGTAGGGCGATTGCGCCGAACACTGCCTACTTTACCGGGCGCAACGGCAGCGGTACCCGTATTTTACCAGGAACGAGGATAACAACCGGCGGCACTTATTTTGCTTTCAGCAGCAGTACGGGAAGTTGCAGCGATGAAATAGCATTGAACATCAATATCCTTCCTCAACCGCAGTTGGACAGTATCCCTCCGCAACGGGTCTGCGCTGCTTTCTCCCTCCCGCCGATCAGGGGATCAGGTCTCTCCGGCAGGCAGGGGTATTTCACCGGCCCCAACGGTACTGGTATCCGGCTACCCCAGGATACGATACTGCGCAGCGGAGGTACTTATTATGCGTTCGATTCCCTGAGCATCTGCAAATCCGAACGCGCTTTCAGCCTCAACGTATTCCCGCAACCCCAAATCACTCCGCTCCCGGATACGACGGTATGTGGGTTTTTCGTCCTTCCCCCCATCAAAGGCAGCAATTTATCCGGAAAAGAAGCCTATTACACCGGCCCTCTGGGCAGTGGCCTGCGCAGGGTACACGGCGACACCCTTTTCGCATCCACCACCCTTTATCCCTTCGATTCGATTGCTCTGTGCCAGGCCCGGGACACCTTTCGCATTACGGTTAACCAGGCCCCACGGCTTGCTCCGGTACCGGATACCATCACCGCCTGCATCGCCTTTTCCCTGCCCGTCATCGGTGGCAGCGGACTTTCCGGAGGGCAGGGATACTTCAGCGGCCCCGGTGGGACGGGCAGAAAGTGGTCCGTAGGGGAGCAGGTACGGGATTCCGTCCGCATATATATTTACGATGCGATCGGTACCTGTACGGCAGAACGCCCTTTTGTCGTCCTTCCCATACGAGCGGTCCAGTTGGACTCCATTCCCGATATCGTCGCATGTGCCAATTATACCCTGCCGGAGATCACCGGTAGTCCCCTGGCTGGCAATGAAGCCTTTTACACCGGCCCCGGAGGTACTGGCCAGCGCTACCTTCCCGGTACCCTCCTTACCCTTGGCGGACGCTTTTTCGCCTACGGAGGCCAGGCCCCGGGATGTACCGCCCAACGCACATTTTTGCTCACAATCACCGAAGGGCCCCTCCCACAACTGAGTATTGAAAATCCGATTAACTGTTTTGGCGACAGTACCGGAGCAGTCAGGCTGAATGTCAGCAAAGGCTTCCCCCCCTATACGGTGCGTTGGTGGGACGGCAGGGCCGACAGTATAGGCAGGAATAGCTTACCCGCCGGGATTTACCACATCACAGTAGCCGATAGCGGGGATTGCAAAGCCACCGCATCCATAGAAATCCGGCAGCCCCCTGAATTGCTCCTTGCCTGCTCGGTCGTACGGCAGGCAGGAAAAATCAATGGAAACGATGGTATCGGCGAAATCCGCATCAGTGGCGGTACAGGCCGTTACTCCTTTCAACTGACCGGGCAGGTCGGTATTTCACAAAGCAGGCTTTCGCCCGGAGCATACCAATTTGAAGGACTTCGGCCGGGTCAATACACCCTGAGGGCACGGGATAGCCTCGGCTGTGAAAAAACATGTGCCTTTTCGATCGCTGAGCCCGTTTGTACGATGGAAGTTGCACTTGATGGCACCCCTCCCCGATGTACGTTTGCCGCTGATGGCAGTATCGCCACCCGTATTATCAACGGCACCGGCCCTTACATATTCGATTGGGACAGCGACCGGCTCGATGGGTTGCGCAACCCTGTGGCCCTCGGTGCCGGCACCTACCGCCTTACCCTCACGGATTCGATAGGCTGCAAAGCCAGTGCCCAGATTACCCTGACGAATCCCCCGCCACTATCCCTTGCCTGCGCACCGGCCCTCCCGGTTACTACAGTCAGGGGTCAGGACGGCAGGGCACCATTCACGGTACAAGGCGGCACCCCCGGATATACGGTATCCTGGCAGGGGACGTCCGGGGGGGCTTTTGTGTTGGGCCAGGCCCGCGATACATTTATCTCCGGCTTGTCCTCCGGGAGCTACCGCGTACGCGTCAGCGACCTCAACGGGTGTATGGACAGTTGCTCCTTTACCATAGCAGAACCTATATGTACGCTTAAAGCGGAAATCAAACGCATACGGGATATTGCCTGTTATGGGGATGCCGGGGGGGCTTTGCTCGGAATTGCGGTCCAGGGCACTGCACCATTTATCTATTCCTGGTCGGGGCCAGGGGTAGTGCAACAAAAGGACACCCTGGAACGCCTACCGCCAGGCCAATACCGGCTTACCGTCACCGATGCCATCGGATGCGCGGACAGCACTTCGTTTATCCTGGCCACCCCTCCCCCCCTGCTGGCCCAATGTACCGTCCTGAACGGCGAACGCACCCGCGGGGGCGATGAAGGCAGGGCCCTGCTGTATCTCAGCGGTGGTACCGGACCCGTACAAGTCCGTTGGCCAGGCCTTTCCCCTGGCCGTATCATACAACCCACCGCCGACAGCCTTTTTGCCGAAGGGCTCAAAGCAGGTACTTACTTCCCGGTATTTTCCGATCAAAACGGGTGTATAGTGCAATGCAGCTTTGTAGTAGATTCGATTATATGCAGGCTACGGTCATCCGCGGCTTTACGCCATACAAGCTGCTACGGTACCAGAGACGGCCAGGTTACAGTCAGCGCAATGGAAGGAAACCTGCCCTACACCTTCAACTGGTCCACCAATGCCCGGGGCGAAGGGTTGAATACCCTGTCCAGCCTCGCTGCAGGCCCTTATCGCATTACCATTACAGACGCCCTCAACTGCAGGGATACCATATCTGTCGAAATCAATTCTCCACAGCCCCTGGAGCTTTCCTGTATGCCCGCGATACAAATCTCGGCATTTGGACTGAATGACGGCAGTACCCGTATTGCTGCAAAAGGCGGAACCCCTCCCTACCGGATACAGCTCAGTGGAAAAAGGGAAGCCGATATACCTCTTTCCAGACCCGATACCACTTTCCTGGAGGGCCTCTATGCCGGCAGCTACCGCAGCGTCCTTCAGGATGCCAATGGCTGTACAGATACTTGTATATTTGAACTTACCCAACCCCCCTGCATGACCGCTGCCGAACTGAACGGAACCGCTCCAGGTTGCGCCGGGGCAGCGACCGGCACGGTCTCCGCTATTGTTCTCAAGGCGCGCCCACCCTTACAATACAACTGGAATGTTGCCGCTCTCAATGGACAACCCAGGGGTAGCGGCCTGCCCGCCGGAAGTTACACCCTTACGGTCACCGACTCTGTCGGGTGCAGCGCAACTGCCGGGATCGTGCTCAAAGATCCCCCCGTACTGCGGCTCGGATGCCTATTGGCGTCCCCTGCCAGTAAGGTCAATGGGAAAGACGGGCGTATGTTACTGGACTTGCAGGGAGGAACCCCACCCTACCGGCTGTTTTTAAGGGGTGGCAAAACAGCAGATTATGAGATTACTGCCCCAGGGCCATTTACAATAGATACCCTCTCGAGAGGGGAATACACGGTCTCCCTTCTGGACAGCAACGGCTGTAGCACCGCAACTTGTACTTTCCGCATAGAAGACCCCGTATGCACCCTGCAAACCACCCTGATCGGAAAGCATCCATCCTGCGCGGGCTTCTCCGATGGAAGTATTACGACAAGCGTCGCCAACAGCGTTGGGACAGTGCGATTTCAGTGGGATAAAGCTGCCATAGCAAACCTGCAATCCCCAACAGGCCTTTCCTCGGGTATATATAATTTACGCGTTACGGACGATCGCCTGTGTACAGATTCTGCCCGGATTGAGTTGAAAGACCCCCCATTGCTGCAAATGGCCTGCAGTATCGTTCAGGCGCCTCAAACGGTGGGCGGCAGTGAGGGCGTAATAACCGTCATCACCCGTGGGGGGTCGGGAAGCCGCACCGTTGCCTGGAACGGGCCTGGAAATATCCCTTTCCCCATACCCGATACCCTGAACCTGAGCGGCCTACCGGCAGGGACCTATACGTTACGGGCCACAGATACCAACAAGTGTCTTGCGGAATGTAGCCTCACCCTGCCTGCAATCGTTTGCAGTCTGGATGTGCAGGCAGTGGCAATGCAGCCACGGTGCTTTGGCGACTCAAGCGGGACAGTACGCCTCACTTTTACAGGTGCAAAGGGTGCTGTAGCTTTCCGCTGGAGCAATGGCAGCACCGAACAGGTACTGCGCAGCATACCCGCCGGAACCTACTCCGCAACCATCACTGATGCGGCACGCTGTGAAGACAGCACCAGGTTTTTTGTCTATAACCCTCCCCCTTTGCTGGTACAGGCTACGTTGGTTTCAGGCATTAGCGCCCTGGATAAAGCGGATGCCAGCGCCAGTTTATCTTTTGAAGGCGGGACCCCCCCATATAAGCTGTCTTATACCGGTCCGCGCAACGGGCAGTTTATCTATAATACTGCGGGCAAGGATACCCTGGATATGCTCCCTGCCGGCATCTACTCCGTCGCGATAGCGGATTCCTTGGGTTGTTTGGCGACTACTGGCTTCACGATAGATACCTTCCGCTGCACGCTCAACGCCGGTATCCGGTACGAAGCCATCTCCTGCGAAACGGCGGCTATTAGCGCCACTGTTACAGGGGCCATTGGCGCGGTGCGTTACGATTGGGACAGAGACGAATTTGACGGGCAACAAAATCCATTCCCCGTCAAATCGGGTACTTATGGCCTCAAGGTGAGCGACAATACCGGTTGTAGCATCCGCACTGTTGTGGAAGTCAGGACTTCAGGTCCAATGACCGCTGAGTTAGAAGCCCGGGACGGCGACTGCCCCGGTGATGCCGGAAGCATCGCGATCGAAAATATAAAAGGCGGGCGCCACCCTTACGAAATCGCCCTGAACGCAGGGCAGCCCAGGCAGGTGGGCAGTTTGCCCATGACGCTCCGGAATATCCGTCCCGGAGAGGTACGTGTCACACTGCGCAGCAACGACGGCTGTGTATTGGATACCCTTGTCCGGGTGAACCCGATATCGGCGCCGTTCCTGGAATTAGGCTCCAATATCGAGATTATCAAAGGGGACTCGGTCGAGCTGCGTCCGGTTATCGGCTTCATCCCGGAGACGATGCGCTGGAACCCGGAGACCGGCCTGAGCAAAACCGGAGGCCTCAGTGTATTTGCAAGCCCTGAAATCACCACCACCTATCAGCTCATCGTCACCGACCCTAAAGGCTGCCCGATTGAAGACCAGATATCCGTCATCGTCCGAGACCAGGTACCCGTATATTTCCCGACAGCGTTCAGCCCCAACGGCGACGGTGCCAACGATTACTTTACGGGATTTGGCGGTTCGCTCATCGCCTCGATCGAACAACTCAACATTTACGACCGCTGGGGGGAGCTCCTTTTCCAGGGTACAGAAATCCCACTTAATACTCCACAAAACGGCTGGGATGGGAAAGTCAAAAATGGCGCTTCCGCACCTGCCGGAGTATATGTGTTCCGGGCCGTCGTAAAGTTAAAGAACGGGAAATACCGCTATTTTGCAGGGGAGGTGGTGCTGATAAAATAGCAGGACGGAACCCGTATTTTTGGCGCTGGACCCTGAATGATAAGACGTGTTGCAAGTGGAATCGCCGGGCGGTCGCAAAGGCCCTTTTACCACTGCACCGACCCTTTGCGACAATGCTGTTGAACTATTCAAAACCCAATGTAGTTAATGTTAACAAGCCATTAACCAAGGCTATATACCACAGTTTAGGAAAAAACGTAATTTTGTATAACATTTTCACTAAAAAAAACTGCAATGAAAAAATTGATTTTCGCACTCGCCCTGATCCTGACCGCTGCCATGGTCGCCCAGGCCCAATCCACACCGGCCAAAACTACCGCCAAGGAGATGCCTGCAAGCAAAGTTGCCGGCCCAAAAATGTCTTTTGAAGCCGAAGTTGTTGACTACGGTTCGATCCAGCAGGGTGCAGACCCATTCCGCGTGTTCAAATTCAAGAACGAAGGTTCCGAGCCGCTGCTCATCACTGGCGCACGCGGAAGCTGCGGATGTACGGTCCCTACCTATCCGCAGGAGCCGATCCTGCCCGGCAAGACCGCTGAGATCAAAGTGCGCTATGACACGCAGCGCATTGGCCCTTTCACAAAAACTGTTACAATCAATACCAATGAAGCCGGTGATGCCGGTACGCGTATTCTGACCATCAAAGGCGATGTCAAGGCAATGCCGGAGAAAGAAAACGTACCTACGAAGAATTCCGGTATCTTCAATAATAACTAAGCTTTATTTGCGCTACGCGCCAAATAATATTTCGGGCAAGACGGTTTTTCTCGATTTCGCAGTGTAAAAACGGGAAAAACCATCTTGCCCGTTTTTTTATTCCGGGAGTTGATCAAAAGCACTATTGCTGCGCCCGGCGGAGCATGGATTTTTCACACAACACCTAAAAGATCCGTGAGACTGCCCGGGCGTTTGTGCGTTAGAATAGCGCGCTTCGGAAAGCCGTTCTTCCTCGCACACAGGCAAAAAAAAACCCTTGCTACACGTAAAACAGCAAGGGCCTCTAACCCAAACAAATAAACACAAAAACTACTTGATGGCATCAAAATTACGCTTTTCAATTGTTTAAGCAAATTTTTTTTTCCACAAAAATTCAGGAAATAATATGGAATAATCTTGCGAACATAAAATTTTTGATGGAAAATCAACCCTTTGCAAATACTAAGCTGTGATTACAAGGTATTTACGCGATTCGTGGCCACTCGAAGCAGGTTTTACCGATTTAAATAGGTTACTGTGATAAAATTTTGTCGGAAAAGCCTATATTTCCCAAAAAATTGAATAGCGCGATATGTCAGGAAAAATTTTGTTTTTGTTGCTGGCCGCCGTTACCACTTCGGCCACGATACTGCTCGACACACACCATCCGCTGGGTTCTTCCCTGCCTCGTCTCGGGATGCTGCTGAGCCCCGGCCACGGGTTTTGGCAGCAGGCGGAAAAAGCTGTACGGCCCAAAGCCCTACGCATTGACCAGACTTATTTAAAAGGAAAAGTGGAAGTCGTTTTCGACGACCGGCTTGTGCCCCATATTTTTGCAGAACGGATCGAAGACGCCGTATTTGCCCAGGGTTATGTGACCGCCTCGCTACGCCTTTGGCAGATGGACCTGGCCTCGCGTGCTGCGGCAGGACGGCTTTCGGAAATGTTGGGCGCACAGACCCTTGAGTACGACCGTCTCCAACGGCGTAAAGGCATGATGTATGCTGCTGAAAACGCTTTAGAAGCAGTAAGGGGCAAAAAATCTGAATTTGCCGTGCTGGAAGCTTACAGTGCAGGCATCAATGCATTTATCGCCTCCCTGGACCCCACGGATCACCCCCTGGAGTACAAGCTGCTCAATGCCGCCCCGGAGCCATGGACACCCCTGAAATCCATGCTGATGAACAAGCGGATGGCCGAAACGTTGTGTGCGCGCAACCTCGATATTCCGGCCACCAACACCCAGGCTTTACTGGGGGCAGCGTTATTCGACTTTTTATTCCCGGAAAAAAACCCGAAGCAATCTCCGATTATTCCTTCCGATGTGGCGTGGACCTTCGCACCGCTGTCTCCGACACCGGCACCCACGGCTCCGGCGATGATAGGGCAGCACTGGGAACAGCCGCTGCTGCCTATGCCCCCACCCTTCCTGGGGAGCAATAACTGGGCCGTTGCGGGCACTAAAACTGCCGCTGGCTATCCGATCCTTGCCAACGACCCGCACCTGGAGCTTTCCCTTCCTTCGATTTGGTTCGAGACCCAACTCAGTATCCCCGGCCACAATGTCTATGGGGTATCCCTACCCGGCTTGCCGGGAGTTATCATTGGGTTTAATGGCCACATTGCGTGGGGCGTGACCAATGTCGGCCACGACGTGACTGACTGGTATGCGGTGAAATGGCTGGATGCGGCAAAGACGCGTTACATCCTCGACGATAAACCGGTACAAGTCCGTCAGGTCATCGAAGAAATCAAAGTTGCCGGAGCCAAAGACCCGGTACTGGATACCGTGAAATACACCGTTTGGGGCCCGATCCCATATAACGAGCCCTCTTCGCCTTATTACGACCTCGCCATGCGCTGGCTGGCACACGACAGGCCGGACGAAAAGCCGTTTTACGAAGTCGGTACCTTCCTGCGGCTCATGCAGGCCAAAAACTACGACGACTATCTCGAAGCACTGAACGGCTTCGATTCCCCTGCCCAAAACTTCGTATTTGCCTCTGCCGACGGCGATATCGGTATCACCGTCAACGGTAAGTTCCCACTGCGCAACCCGGGGCAGGGCAGGTTTGTACAGGATGGGAGCTTCTCCGGAAACAACTGGCAGGAATTCATCCCCCGCAAGCATATCCCCAAAGACAAAAACCCCGCCCGGGGCTTTGTATCCTCGGCCAACCAGCATTCTACGGCGCCCGACTATCCCTATTATTATATCGGCGAATTCGACGATTACCGGGGCAGGATACTCAACCGTTTGCTCGAACAGATGGACAGCATCACCATAGAAGATATGAAGAAGCTGCAGTTCAACAGCTACAGTATCGTAGGCGAAGAAGCCGCTCCCCTGCTGCTGTCCTTCCTGGAAGGCCAAAACCTCGGCAAAAAGGAAGCGGCCTTGCGCAAAATCCTCGCCGACTGGGATTATAACTACCTGAAATCGGAAAAGGCCCCGGTCGTCCTCAAAGCGGTGATTGATTCTGCCATCCTCTACACCTTTGACGAGCTCCTCGACCGAAAAGATGCAGATCGTTACATCATCCCGGAGCTTTGGCGTTTCCTCGACCTCCTCGCCACAACTCCCGGTCACGATATATTCGACCACCAGAAAACCCCGGCCAGGGAACAGGCAAGCGATATTGTCCTGAAAGCTTTCCGGGCCGCGGCAGCAGAATGGTATGGGCCCCTCGAGACCGGTAAAAAAGACTGGGGCGCGGTCAATGGCGCCAGAATCAACCATTTACTTCGGCTGCCGGCATTCTCCCATACGCTGTACACCGATGGATATACCAATGCCCTCAACGCCGTGCGCAACAACCACGGCCCTTCCTGGCGCATGCTCGTCCAATTAAAAAAATCGGGGTTTGAAGCTTATGGTGTATATCCAGGCGGCCAGTCCGGCAACCCCGGCAGCCCATTTTATGACAATATGATCGGGCAATGGGCCGAAGGCAAATACAACAAGCTTCAGGTGATGTCTTCGCCTACAGATCCTAAAATCAAGGCGCTAAGCACCTGGACATTCGGCAAATAGTAATGGTAGTGTGAAAAGGATTTCCCTACACACTTATTATGAAATATTGGGGGGCTGTGTCACAAATCCGGAATATTCAGGAATTTCTGCCGCAGGCATATTCTTCCCGGAACGCGCACTGGGGTTGTGTAAAAAGCCTCCGGCACGTCCTTTGGCGGCTTACGCCGCCAAATAATATTTTTTCAGCGCCGCGTTTTCAACGATTTTGCTTCGCAAAATCGTTGAAAACGCGGCGCTGAAAAATTCAATTTTGCCGCCTACGGCGGCAAAATACTTTTTACACAACCTCGGGTGCGCGTTCAAAATAAAGTTCGCTGCTGGAGGCGAAAAATATTATTTTTGTATAATACCAATACCGGAAACGAAATGAAATTTTCAATCCTGTTGTTCAGCCTGGTCGCGCTGGGATATTTATCGCAGTTCTTTTTCCCCTGGTGGGCAATCGTGCCCATTGCCTTCATCGGCGGCATGGTACTCGCCAAGAACGGCCCACATGCATTTACTGCCGGGTTTTTGGCCATTTTCCTGCTTTGGGCGGTACAATCGCTATGGATATCTTCTGCCAATGAGGGCATTTTGGCTGATAAGATGGGGATCCTGCTCGGAGGCTTGCCCGGTATTGCACTCCCCTGGGTCAGCGCGCTGGTCGGCGGATTGTTGTCGGGTTTTGGGGCGTTAAGCGGATTTCTGGGTCGCAGGGCTTTCGCTTAAAACAAAAGCCAATGGGCCACAAGATTAAAAGCGAACGTCGTTCGGCGAAAAAACAACGGGATCAGCGCATGGGGTTCTATATTCACCTCGCCGTTTACCTCTTTGTAAATAGCTCTTTGCTCCTTGCGCTTTTGCGACTGGAAGGGGACCGCCTCAGCTATACCGGACCCTTTTTCTGGGGGATCGGCTTATTTTTTCATTTTTTACAGGTCATGGGATCCTCGCGTGCGAAATCGTCCGGAGTACTGCATTCCGGTGGTACTGCCATGAAAGCCCCTGACGCTGTTGAAGAGCTCGAACTACGTCCCCCTCAAAAAAGCTGGTCTGAAAAGGATTTAGTCTAAGCAACCCGCTGCGGCGGCTAATCGCTTTTTGGGCTCCAACACCGGGAATTTATCCATAATACCGGGGTAAATCAAAAATATAGGCATACTAAGACGTAAAAAACGCTATATTAGCCGCAAAAAAACCGTTTTGTCCGATAGCCTTGTAATCATCCCAACCTATAACGAAAAAGAAAATATCGTGCAAATGATCCGCACGGTCTTTTCCTTATCCCATCCCTTCCATTTGCTCATTGTGGACGATGGCTCTCCCGATGGTACGGCAGGTTTAGTCCGGCATCAGCAAGAGGTCTATGCCGGAAGGCTCTTTCTGCTGGAGCGGTCCGGCAAGCAGGGGCTCGGGACAGCGTACATCACTGGTTTTCGCTGGGCTTTAGAGCGGGGCTATGACTATATTTTCGAGATGGACGCCGACTTTTCCCACAACCCCAACGACCTGGAGCGGCTCCGGGAAGCATGTGCGGAGCAGGGGGCAGGTGTGGCGGTAGGTTCGCGCTACACCCGTGGCGGGAAGGTCGTCAACTGGCCTTTTGGAAGGATCCTCATCTCTTTTGGTGCATCCCTTTATGTGCGCCTCGTCACCTGGATGCCTGTAAAAGATCCAACTGCAGGCTTCGTTTGCTATCAAAGCCGTTTTTTGCAGACCCTCGACCTGACCAAAATACATTTTGTGGGTTATGCCTTTCAAATCGAAATGAAATTTGCTGCCTGGCAACTTGGCTTCAAGATTTACGAGGTCCCGATTACTTTTACCGACCGGGTAGCCGGTGCGTCAAAAATGTCTTCAAAAATCTTCAAAGAAGCTGTCTTTGGCGTACTGCAAATGCGCTGGCGGGGTTTTTTTTCTACTTATAAGAAAGACTAACGGGGCTACGCCTGTTCCGGGCTTGCAGACAGATATCCACCGCACTGTTGCGCCCCTTTTCTTTCCCACTTTTTCCCACATTCGATGCACCTTTTTTATCAAGCCTGCTGGCATGGTGTAAAAGTCCTTTCGCTGTCCCTGGCACAAAATATGATTCCGGGCACACATCAAAAACTAATTTTTGAAAAGTAAAATTTGTTTTTGATACATATTCATGGAATAAAATGGGAATGTCTCATACGTACAGGGTTGTGTAAAAAGTATTCTACCGCCTTCGCCGCCAAAGTACTTGTGAGACAGCCGCTTTATTTTTTGCGCCAACTGCTTACTGGTGCTGATTCCTCCCTACTGCCGATTCATAGCAACCAGTCGGTTTACTGGGCTTACTTTTGCCTGGTGGCAAACTTCCACTGCTCGTAAAGGATACCTGCGGCCACTTCATTGTACTTTCTATCAATGAATTATCATCAAAATAGTTATAAAGCATTTTTAATTTGATTGCATTCATTAATTTTTTGGAGGTCACATGATAAAAAACATCAAATCATACGTTAAAAAGTGGGAAAAAGTGGTAAAATGTGTAAAAATATGCTACTTTTGAAGACATGATTTTGAATACGTGTATCCATGTACCAACTAATCGGTGCCTACGAATGCAAGATTGACGATAAAGGGAGGATGCGCCTTCCCAGTGGCCTGATTGGCCAGTTGGGAGAGCGGGAGGCCTATACCTTTGTAGTCAACCGCGGTTTTGAGAAGTGCCTGATGCTGTATATCGAGGAGGTATGGGAGAAGACAAGTGCCGAAGTCAACCGGTTGAATTTATACAACAAGAAACACCGGGACTTTGTGCGCTATTTTTACCGGGGTGCGCAGAAGGTCGTCATGGACAGTGCCGACCGGATACTGATTGGAAAATTGTTATTAGACTACGCAGGTATAGACAAGGAGGTGGTACTCTCGGCCTATAACGACCGTATCGAGATCTGGTCAAAAACAGAATACGAGCGGATGTTAGGCGAGGAGCCCGATGATTTCTCCGATCTCGCCCAGGAAGTTCTGGGAGGAGGAAGCCTGTTTAATGGGAGCGACGATGAGCTATCATGAGGCGGTCATGGCCAGGGAAGCGCTGGAAGGGCTGGCCATACGCCCCGACGGGACATACGTGGACGTGACATTTGGTGGTGGGGGTCATTCTAAACTGATCCTTGGGCAATTGGGTGAAGAGGGGCGGTTGATTGCATTTGATCAGGACGAGGACGCGCAGCGAAACCTCATCCAGGACAATCGGCTGGAATTCGTTCCTCATAACTTCAGGTACCTGAAGAAATTCCTTCGGGTCAGTGGGGTCACGGCAGTGGACGGGATACTTGCCGACCTTGGGGTTTCCTCGCACCAGTTGGACGAAGCTTCCAGGGGGTTCTCCTTTCGTTTTGACCATGCGCTCGATATGCGTATGCACACGCAGGGGGAGCTGACGGCAGCCAGGGTACTCAACACCTATCCGGTGGAGAGCCTCCAGGCCATTTTCAGTGCGTACGGTGAGCTTCGCAACTCCAGGACCCTTGCGGAAGCGATTGTAGCAGAACGCGGCCACCGGGAACTGCGTACAATTGACGACCTCATCGGCATTGCAGCGCCACTTATCCGGGGAAACCGGCACCGGTATCTGGCGCAATTATTTCAGGCCCTGCGCATTGAAGTGAACGATGAGATGGGCGCACTCAAGGACTTTCTCGATCAGGCGATTGATGTACTCAGGCCAGGAGGCCGGCTTGTCGTCATCGCCTATCATTCTGTCGAAGACCGCATGGTCAAGTATTCTATGAAAACCGGGAATACGGAGGGGAGCATGGAGAGCGATTTTTTTGGCCACATTTATCGGCCATACCGGATGATCACCAAAAAAGCCCTGCAGCCAGGCGCGCCTGAAATCCGCTCCAACCCCAGGTCACGCAGTGCGAAGCTGCGTATTGCGGAACGGACCGACGAGGACAAACCTGCTTCCGGCGCTTGAGAAACCGAAAACTAAGAGAATGGGGCATCCTTGGGGATTCGCTTTGGCCCAAAGAATGCTTACGATATCGAAACATATTTAAAGAGAACCAGCAGCCCAGTATATGGCCACAAAAAAAGGCATCGGCAGGTATTTTGCCCTGGATTATCTCACAGAAGGGCTCATCCTGAGGAACCTCGTATTCGTCCTTTTCCTGGGGGCGCTTGCCGTGGTGTATATTGCCAACAGCCACTATGCGGAGCGCAACGTCCGCAAAGTCTTGACACTACAAAAGGAAATCAAAGAACTTCGGTGGCATTACCTGACCATCGAAGCGGAAAATATGTACAACAGCCGCCGTACGGAGCTTGCGGAGCGTCTGCGTCAGGAAGGTTTCATGACCGCCCCTACCACGCCGCGCAGGATTATCGTACGCAAAAAGGACTATACAGATGGACATTAAAAACGAAGTCCTTTACCGGGTATATCTTTTACTGTTTGGCCTGTTCTTGCCAGCAGCGGTACTTTTGTTGTACCGTACTGTCCAGATCAGCATTTTTGAGGGGGAAAAATGGCGTACCCAGGGCAAGACCAGATATCTGGAAAACCGGGAAATTCCTGCCGACAGGGGCAACATTCTTTCAGCAGACGGTAGCCTGTTGGCCACTTCCATCCCTTACTTCGATTTGTATTTTGATCCCCTTGCCCCTTCTGAGCGGGATTTCAACCTGTATGTGGATTCGCTTGCCCTCTGCTGGGCCACGTTTATTGATGACACCTACACGCCTGGTGGTCTGCGCGAACACCTTTACCGGCTGCGCAAATCCAACCAGCGGTATTTTCCGGTTAAATCCAAAGTCTCCTATGCGGAAAAACGCCTGATCGAAAATTTTCCCCTTTTCCGCCTCGGGCAGTTCAAAGGCGGCCTGATCGCAAGGTCCAACAGCGACCGGCGCAGGCCTTTCGGCGTGCTTGCACAGCGCACGATCGGGTACGTGCGTCCGGATAAGTCTGTTGGATTGGAAGGCTACTTCAATGCTTTCCTGCGCGGGGAACCGGGACGGCAGGGCATGATTTGCGTGGACCGCAGCAAAGATATCTGGCTGCCCATCAGGGACCTGGCAGCCATCGAGCCCAAAGGCGGGGCCGACGTGCGCACCACTATTGACATCAACCTCCAGGACATCGTGGAAAATGCCCTGCTCCGGGGAATGAACTACCACGAGGCCGAATGGGGCACCGCTATCCTCATGGAGGTCAGGACCGGCGCCATTAAAGCCATTGCAAACCTGGGGAAAACACAGGAAGGCTGGTGGGAAACCTATAACTTTGCCGTAGGTGCCGCCGAAGAACCCGGCTCAACTTTTAAAACGGCCTCTATGCTGGCCATGCTCGAAGACGGCCTGGTCAAACTGAACGACTCCATTGATATCGAAAAGGGCAAGACCCGTTTCTATGAAGATGTCATGGTAGATGCTTCGCCTGAAAGCGCCAAACTGGATTCCATCAGCGTCAAAAGGATTTTTGAAATCTCCTCCAATGTGGGTATGGCCAAGCTGGTGAACCAATCCTACAACCAGCAGGGCGGTGCGGAACGTTTTATCCGCCGCCTCCATCAGTTTAACCTGCACCTCCCCACCGGAATCGAAATCGAAGGAGAGGCCGCCCCCTACATCAAAACGCCTTTCAGTGCCAAAGACCGCTGGAGCGGCACCACTTTACCCTGGATGGCGATTGGGTACGAACTGCGCCTGACCCCTTTACAGCAGCTCGCCTTTTATAATGCCATCGCCAATAATGGCCGTATGATGCGCCCTTACCTGGTAGATGAAATCCTCTCCAATGGCAAGGTGGTGAAAAAGTTTCAGCCCAGGGTCATAAAACGGGGTATCGCTTCCGAGCGCTCCATTGAAATGATCCGGGAGCTGCTCGCGGGAGTAGTGGAGCAGGGTACTGCCGAGAAAATATCAACAGGTGCCTATGACTTCTCCGGTAAGACCGGCACGGCACAAATCAATTACCGCCGGATAGGTGCAAACCGCACCAGGATTGGCGGATACCGGGCTTCTTTTGCGGGCTTTTTCCCCTCGGATAACCCTGTTTACTCCTGTATCGTGGTGATCCACAACCCTACAAAGCACGGATATTATGGCAGCGATGTAGCAGGTCCTGTATTCCGCGAGATTTCCGATAAATCCTATTATGCCACGCTCGACATTCATCCGCCTGTCAATTCACAGCCTGCTGCAGCACTGGCCAACGCAGGGCTGCCCGCTTTCGATATCGGCTATAAAGCGGATATGCAGGTGGCACTGGATTATCTTGGGTTAAGTGCCAGCGGCAACCCGCCCACACAGATGGCCGTCCTGACTGCCAAACGGGACACCCTGAAGATGGACCGCAGGACGATCGTCGAGGGAAGGGTACCAAATGTACAGGGAATGGGCCTGAAGGATGCCCTGTACATCCTTGAAAATGCAGGCCTGAAAGTCGAAGCCCGCGGCGTAGGCCGGGTGGCTTTGCAATCGCTGCGCCCGGGGACACCCTGCCGCGGACAAACTATTGCCTTAACACTTAAATGAAACACATGCGTTTAAAATCGCTCATCGGCGGCTTGAATATCCTGGATATGCGGGGGGAAACAGACCTCGATATCCGGCAGCCTGTATTCGACTCCCGCAAAGTGAGCCCCGGCGACCTCTTCATCGCTGTACGGGGTGTCCAAACCGATGGGCATGTTTTTGTGGAAAGCGCACTGGACAGCGGCGCCGCAGCGGTAGTCGTGGAAACCCTTCCGGAATCGCTCAGGCCTGGTGTAGCTTATGTACAGGTACCGGACAGTGCCCAGGCCCTCGGTATCATTGCCTGTGCTTTTCACGGCGATCCATCTGCATCGCTCAGGTTGGTCGGGGTAACGGGCACGAATGGAAAAACGACGACCGTCACGCTGCTTTATCGGCTCTTCACCGCCCTGGGTTACCGCTGTGGATTGATCTCCACGGTCGAAAACCGCATCCATACACAGATTTCACCATCTGCATACACCACACCCGATGCCCTGGGCCTGAATGCACTGCTCGCCCAAATGGCTGCTGCCGGCTGTGACTTTGTATTTATGGAGGTAAGTTCCCATGCCGTAGATCAAAAACGCATCGCAGGGCTACATTTCACCGGCGCGGTTTTTACTAATATCACCCACGACCATCTCGATTATCACAAGACCTTCGACCGCTACCTCAAGGCCAAAAAGGCATTCTTCGACGCACTCGATAAAACGTCCTTTGCGCTGGTCAATACCGATGATAAGCGGGGCATGGTCATGGTCCAGAACACCAGTGCGCGGGTATATCGGTACAGCTTACTGCAAATGGCTGATTTCAAAGGCAGGATAATCAGCAATACCCTGCCCGGGCTGCACCTCGATATCAACGGGAAGGAAGTCCACACCCGGCTGATCGGCGATTTTAATGCCTATAACCTACTTGCGGCCTACGCGGTCGCCTGCCTCCTGGGGCAAGATGCCGAAGAAGTACTCACCTGCCTCAGCAACGTGGAAGCAGCAGAAGGCCGGTTCGACTATCTCGTTGATCGCCAGCGCGAAATCACCGCTATTGTGGATTATGCCCATACGCCTGATGCCCTCGAAAAAGTACTGCGCACACTAAAGTCGCTCAAAAAGCGGGATGTTGCAGTCATCACCGTTTTTGGGTGCGGGGGCGACCGCGACCGGACCAAGCGGCCCGAAATGGGCAGGGTAGCCTGTGCCCTTAGCGACCAGGTCATCATCACCTCGGATAACCCAAGGTCAGAAGACCCCGAAGCAATTATCCGGGAAATCGAAGCAGGCGTCAGTACGGCCGATAAACCAAGGGTAATCGCGATTTCCGACCGTAAAACGGCAATCCGAACGGCCTGTAAGATCGCCAAAGCCGGGGATATGATTCTGGTTGCGGGTAAAGGACATGAAAAATATCAGGAAATCAACGGGGTAAAATACCCTTTTGACGATAAGGAAGTGCTGAAAGCAGCACTCTCCCTGAATTGACATAGACGGGCAAATGCCAGGTTTTGAAAAGGCCCCAAAGTGCCATTGTCCAGGAAAAATGACAGTTGCCAGATAAGTAAATCTATCCTGAAGGGGTTGTAAATGGTCATTATCCCGATAAGCCCTAAATTTGTGGCGCTGATTTAAAAAACGCTAATGTCGCTATTATGCTGATCTATCTGGCCGAATGGCTTAACGATTATTTTCCCGGACTACCTGGTACAGGCTTGTTCCAGTACATTACGTTCCGTGCCGGCCTCGCCATGATCCTCTCGCTCATCATTTCCCTGTTGCTGGGCAAACGGATTATCGGCTACCTGAAAATGCTGCAAATCGGGGAAACGGTGCGCGAACTGGGTTTACAGGGGCAGGGGCAGAAAGCGGGCACGCCGACCATGGGCGGGGTAATCATCATCTTTGGTGTACTGGTCCCTACCCTGCTGGTCGCCAGGCTCGACAACGTCTATATCCTGCTGATGCTGCTCTCTACGACCTGGATGGCGATTATCGGATTTATTGACGATTATATCAAAGTATTTAAAAAAGATAAAGAAGGTCTGAGCGGAAGATTCAAAATCCTTGGGCAGGTAGTCCTGGGGTTGATTATCGCCCTGACGATGACCTTTCACGACGATATTGTAGTGCGGATGGAAACGTCCACCGCATGGGAAGTTGGGTTGAAGGATTCCGACCGCGTCGGTTCTATGATTTACGTAGAAGAAAAAGACCGGACCCTTGAAAAAGGGGATTACAAGACCAACCTCACCAACGTACCCTTTTTGAAAGGCAACCGGCTGGATTATGTATGGCTGCTCCCGATGGATTACCATGAAGCGCGCCGCTGGGTATGGTTATTGTTCCTGCCCCTGGTCATTTTCATCGTCACGGCGGTATCCAATGCGGCCAATTTAACCGATGGCCTCGATGGCCTGGCGACGGGAGTCTCGGGGATTATCGGTGCTACACTCGGCATTTTTGCATACGTTTCCGGCAATGCGATTGCCGCCAACTACCTTGGCATCCTGCACTTGCCGGGTGCGGGCGAGCTCTTGATATTTGCAGCGGGAATGGTCGGGGCATGCATCGGCTTCCTCTGGTACAATGCCTTCCCGGCACAGGTGTTTATGGGCGATACCGGCAGCCTCACGCTTGGCGGCATCATTGCGGCCATGGCTTTATTGCTGCGTAAAGAGCTGTTAATCCCGGTATTGTGTGGTATTTTCCTGGTGGAGAACCTCTCCGTTATCCTCCAGGTGGCATACTTTAAATATACGAAGCGGAAATATGGCGAGGGAAGACGGATACTCCTGATGGCCCCTTTACATCATCATTTTCAAAAAAAGGGGCTGCACGAGGTAAAAATCGTCACCCGGTTCTGGATCGTGGGGATCCTCTTGGCGGTAATAACGGTAATCACTTTGAAGATTCGATAAAAAATGGAAAGCAACAGGCAGAAACTCGTGGTACTGGGCGGTGGGGAGAGCGGGGTCGGTGCGGCACTCCTGGCGAAGGAGAAGGGGTATGCCGTATTCCTTTCCGACCGTGGCGCTTTGCAGCCGCATTACCGGGAGCGCCTGAACAACGCGGGAGTGCCTTTCGAGGAAGGCGGCCACGACGAAGCACGTATCCTTGAAGCGGGTATTGTGGTCAAAAGCCCCGGTATTCCGGAAAAAAATCCGCTGGTACAGGCCATCCGGTCAAAAAAGGTTCAATTGGTCTCGGAAATCGAATTCGCCTCCTGGTTTACCGATGCTCTGATTATCGGGATTACGGGGACCAATGGAAAAACCACTACAACGCGGTTGACGCACCATCTGCTGCTTAGCGGGGGTAAAGATGCAGCACTCGGCGGCAATGTGGGCAAAAGTTTTGCAATGAACCTGCTCGAAGGCAGTAGCGCTATCCATGTACTCGAACTGAGCAGCTTTCAACTCGACGATATCGGGCGTTTCCACCCAAATATTGCCATGTTGCTGAATATCACCCCGGACCACCTGGACCGGTACGATTATGCCCTTGAAAAATATGCTGCGGCAAAACTGCGGATTGTCGAGAACCAGGGCCCGGAGGACCTATTCCTCTACAACGCTTCAGACCCACATACGCTTGCTTTCGTACGGAATACAAGGTTAAAAAGCCGTGCGATAGGTCTGCACCAGGGTATGTTCGACGGGGCCCGACTAAACGCGGGCGGGGAAGTGTTCGATTTATCGTCCTCTTCACTCAAAGGCGCGCACAACGCCATGAACGCACTCTTCGCCATTCATGCCGCACAGGAGCTCGGCATTGACAAGGATGCTATTCAACAGGGGCTCAATTCTTACATCAATGCGCCGCACCGGCTGGAGTGGGTAGCAGAAATAAACGGCATCACCTATTTTAACGATAGCAAGGCTACGAATATCGAATCGGCATATTACGCCCTTCAGGCGATGTCGAGGCCCGTCGTCTGGATCGTCGGGGGGCAGGATAAAGGCAATGATTACGCTGCGCTATTTGCATTGGTGCGGGAAAAAGTAAAGGCGATTGTATGCCTCGGGCTCGACAACCGGAAAATTCTGGATGCTTTTGGCAGTTTCGGGCTTCCGGTACTGGAAACAACAAGTGCCCGGGATGCCGTAGCGGCTGCCAGCTCGCTTGCCGGGAAAGGGGATGTGGTCGTACTTGCACCAGCTTGTGCCAGCTTTGACCTGTTCAGAAATTATGAAGACCGCGGGGATCAATTCCGCGAAGCCGTATATGCATTGGGCAAACCATCACATGTTTAAAATAAAGCTGAATGCTCTTCGGGGCAGCGCGGCCATTTTTTGACAAAAACGAAGATCTATATGTCCACATTCATCGCCAGATTGACTGCTGAACTGCGGGGCGATCGCTCGATTTGGGCGGTTATGGCTGTGCTGGCTGTTTTTTCGCTGCTGAGTGTGTACAGTGCGACCGGTAAGCTGGCGTATAAAATGCAGGAAGGCAATACAGAAGCGTATCTGCTCAAGCACGGAATCATCCTCCTGGGCGGTATGACCCTCGCGTATGCGATCCATCTGATGAATTATGGTTTTTTCAGCCGGATAGCCCCGACCTTACTGATGGTGGCAGTGCCCTTGCTTATTTATACGATTGTTTTTGGGGTCAACATCAACGATGCGCGCCGATGGATTGCGGTACCGCTGATCGGTGTAACTTTCCAGACCTCCGATTTTGCCAAGTTGGCGCTTATCCTTTACCTGGCACGGATTATTTCTTCCAGGCAGGACAAAATTTCCGATGTCCAGGAGGCCCTTATGCCGATAATCATTCCGGTAGCGGTTGTATGCGGGCTGATCGCACCGGCAGACTTGTCCACGGCCATCCTGGTATTTTTCACTGCCGTCATGATGATGTTCGTGGGCAGGGTATCGGTGAAATATATTGTTATGCTACTGATGGCCGGGGCATTGGTTTTTGCGCTCCTCATTATCATCGGCAATTTCTTCCCCGATTATGTACGTGTAGAGACCTGGGCATCCCGGGTGAACGATTATTTGAGCGACTCCGATGACGGCGGCCAGGTGCAGCAGGCGAAAATTGCCATTGCCAATGGGGAATGGTTTGGCCGGGGGCCGGGCAACAGTATTCAGCGGAATTTTCTGGCCTCTTCGCACGCGGACTTTATCTACGCGATTATATGTGAAGAATATGGTATTATCGGGGGTGCAATTATTATTGGTATGTATCTGGCACTATTTTTCCGTGTTACCCGTTTGGTCACCAAAAGCCCCAAAGCATTCGGGGCGATGGTTGCGCTCGGGCTCAGCATCAGTATGATGTTGCAGGCTTTCATCAATATCGGAGTAGCGGTACACCTCATCCCGGTAACAGGGATTACCCTTCCGCTGGTGAGTATGGGAGGGTCTTCGGTTTTATTTTCGTCTGTGGCGTTTGGGATTATCCTTAGCGTCAGTCGGTATATTGAATCATTGAATACCTGAGCAGTATGCAGGCAGTGGCAAAGAATATAAAAGTCATTATCAGCGGGGGCGGTACCGGGGGGCATATCTTCCCGGCAATTGCCATTGCGGACGCCATCCGGGCAAAACTGCCCCAGGCGGATATTCTTTTTGTCGGTGCCAAAGGAAAAATGGAAATGGAGCGGGTCCCTAAAGCGGGATATCCTATTAAGGGCTTGTGGATCAGCGGTTTTCAACGTTCGCTGGATGCCCGGAACCTTTTGTTCCCGTTGAAATTATTAAGCAGCCTTATCGCGGCTTTCGGTATCCTGCGCAGTTTCCGCCCGGATGTCGTCATCGGGGTTGGGGGCTATGCCTCCGGGCCATTACTCGAGATGGCCGTTCGGTTAAAGATACCGGCCCTGATCCAGGAGCAAAACTCTTGTGCCGGAGCTACCAACCGGATTCTGGCCCGCAAGGTCCAGAAAATCTGTGTAGCTTATCCGGATATGGACCGGTATTTTCCTGCGGGGAAGCTGCGGGTCACGGGAAACCCCGTAAGGAAGGCGGTATATGCCCATCCGGTTCCCCGTGAGGAAGCCCGTGCATTTTTTGGACTGGACCCACAAAAGCCGACGCTTCTGGTCTTTGGCGGCAGCCTCGGGGCACTTTCGCTCAATGAGGCCATGGCGGAATCGCCTGAGGTCCTATCGCCAAGACCGGATATCCAGGTCATCTGGCAATGTGGGCAGTCGTACCATGCGCGGTTCAGGGAATCCCCGGGTGCGCTGCTGCCCCAGGTGCGCCTGTTGCCCTTTCTCGAAAGGATGGACATGGCTTATGCCGCTGCCGACGTCGTTGCCTGCCGTGCAGGTGCCCTCACGATTTCGGAACTTTGTATGCTGGGCAAGGCAGCCATTTTAGTTCCTTCGCCTTTTGTAGCAGAGGATCATCAAACGAAAAATGCCGAAGCCCTCGTTGTAAGAGGTGCGGCAAAAATGGTTAAAAACGAAAGTACCGGCAAAACGTTGCTGCCTGTCGCTATAGAACTACTTACGGATACCGAACTCCGCCACAGCCTCGAGCGCAACATCCGGGCTTTGGCAAAACCTGACGCAGCAGAGGCGATAGCCGATGAGGCCATCGCACTCTGCAACGTCGGAAAATGAATATTGCAATGTTGGATATAGACCTGAAGGATATCAAAAAAGTTTATTTTATCGGCATCGGCGGTATTGGCATGAGTGCTATCGCCAGATATTTCCTTGGCCGTGGAGCGGAGGTGCATGGTTACGACCGTAGCCCGACCCCGCTCACCCGAAGCCTGGAAGCCGAAGGTATGCGCATCCATTACCACGAGGCTACGGAGTTGATCCCGGATGGAATAGACCTGGTCATTTATACCCCTGCAGTACCGGCATCACATTCCGAACTACAAGCCCTGCGCGCACGCGGCGTAGTGCCCAAAAAGCGCTCCGAAGTACTGGGGATTATCAGCAAGGGGATGAAAACCATCGCGATAGCGGGTACGCACGGCAAAACCACTACTTCCTCCATTACCACGCATCTCCTGCGGAGCAGCGGTATTGATTGTACTGCATTTCTCGGCGGCATCGCCATAAACCTGGGCTCCAACTTTGTCCAGGGCGAAAGCGATTGGGTCGTTGTGGAAGCGGATGAGTTTGACCGTTCTTTTTTGCACCTGCACCCGGATATTGCGGGCATACTCTCCACTGATGCCGACCACCTGGATATTTACGGCGATCGTCAAAGCCTCCTGGATACGGGGTTCCGGGCGTTTGCAAGGCAGGTCAAACCAGGCGGCAGCCTATGGTTACAACACCAGATCAGGGATCAGTTTGCCGATTTGCCTTGCTACACCTTTGGGATTGAAGCCGGGGATTGTCAAAGCACCGCTATCCATGTCGAAGATGGCTGTTTTGTATTCGATTATCACAGTCCGGAAGGCATCTGGAAAGGCCTGCAACTTCCGCTTCCGGGCAGGCACAATATCGAAAATGCCACCCTTGCGATCAGCATTGCGCGGCAGCTTGGGGCGGATGAAGCGGGTATCCGGCAGGGGCTACTTTCGTTCCGGGGGGTCAAACGGAGGTTCGAGCGCATTTACCGCGATGAGGAGGTCGCTTACTTTGATGACTATGCCCACCACCCTACCGAGCTGAAAGCTGCGATTGCCGCTGCACGGGAGTTATTTCCGGGGAAATGGATTACAGGAGTCTTTCAGCCCCACCTGTTCAGCCGTACCCGCGACTTTGCAGAAGGTTTTGCGGAGGCGCTGGACTTACTCGACGAACCGATCCTCCTGGACATCTATCCGGCCAGAGAACTTCCGATCCCAGGAGTGAGTGCCGATATGTTGCTGGACCTCATGAAAAATGCCGCTGTGCGCCTGATGGACAAGGGGGAGCTCCTGGAGGCGCTGCAGCGTGTTAAACCAGGGGTATTGCTGACCCTCGGTGCCGGGGATATAGACACTTTCGTCGAACCCATCCGGCAAATGCTGGAGAACAGGGCAAAAACACAGGAAAAATGAACCGTAAAGATTTAAACAACAGCCTGAATCGCCTGATGTGGGTAGCAGCACTCTTCCTGGGGGCGGCACTGGTCATATCTGCCGTGGAGCAAAAACAGTCCAGCACGATAGAAGCCCTGGACATTGATGTCAAACCCCTGGAAGACGGTAGCAGCCTGGTAAAATCGGAGGATATCCTGAACAGTATCACCCGCACCATCGGATTCCGACTGGAGGGTGTATCGCTCCGCGAACTCGATGTGGCGCGCATAGAACGGATGCTGGAGAAAGACCCCCTCATCCTCAATGCCGATGCTTATGTTGACGCACGCAACATCCTGCACATACGGGCCTGGCAACGGCAGCCCCTCATGCGGGTGATAGATAAAAACGGGTTAAGTTATTATCTCGACAAAGACGGCATAAAGATGCCCCTTTCGCCTCATTTTTCTTCCAGGGTCATTGTTGCTTCCGGATACATCCCCCCGCATGTTCCGGACTTCAGGGAGCGCAAGCGACATACCCTGAAGAGCCTCTTCCTTCTGGCACACGATATCAAAGGCGATCCGTTTCTAAAAGCTATGATCGGCCAGCTCTATGTCAATAACCAGGGGGAAATTGTCATGGCCCCGATAATCGGGGATCAGAAAATCCTTTTTGGGGGCTATCGGGATGCGAAAGAAAAATTGCGCAACCTGAAAATATTTTACAAAGAAGCCTTACCTTATGAGGGCTGGAGAAAATACGAATTTATTGACCTTAGGTTCCGCGGACAGGTGGTAGGTAGATAACCCTCTGACGCGAATCAATAACCCTGCGCTAAAACCAACAGGTTATGAAAGATGGAAATTTTCGAAAATCGGATGTCACGGTAGCATTGGATATTGGTACGACCAAAGTCTGTGCGATTGCCGGCTGTAAAAATGCCCATGGCAAACTCGAAATCCTTGGCATGGGCAAGGTAAACTCGGAGGGCGTACTCCGAGGGGTCGTGTCCAATATTGAAAAAACAGTCAATGCCATTGCGCAGGCGACGGAAGGGGTGCGCCAGGGCCTGGGTGGCATCGGTTTCGACAGTGTCCATGTAGGTATTGCCGGGCAGCACATCAAGAGCCTACAGCACAGAGGGCTGCTGGTGCGCCACAACGACCATCTGGAGATCAGCCAGGACGACATTGACAAGCTGATCGGCGATATGTTCAAACTGGTACTGCCTCCGGGAGATAAAATCCTGCATGTAATCCCCCAGGAATATACGGTGGACAACGAGCAGGGGATTATTGACCCCATCGGCATGTCCGGCGTACGCCTCGAGGCCAACTTCCACATCATCACTGGCCAGATTACGGCATCGAACAATATTTACCGCTGTGTGGAACGCACTGGCCTGCGGGTTGCCAATATGACGCTGGAGCCGATTGCATCGGCGATGGCGGTATTGAGCGAGGAAGAGAAGGAAGCGGGCGTTGCCCTGGTAGATATTGGCGGAGGCACTACGGATATCACGATTTTTCAGGATGGTATCATCCGCCATACCGCTGTACTTCCATTCGGGGGAAATGCCATTACCCGGGACGTCAAAGATGGGTGCAATGTCATGATCCATCAGGCCGAAAAACTGAAAGTCCGCTTTGGCTCCGCCCTTGCACAGGAAGTCTTTGACAACCGGATCATCTCGATCCCCGGGGTAAGGGGCCGGGACCACAAGGAGATTTCCGAAAAAAATCTCGCCCGGATCATCCAGGCCCGTGCAGAGGAAATCCTCGATTATGTAGTCTGGGAAATCCGGCGCTCCGGATATGAGCGCAAACTCATCGCTGGGATCGTCCTTACAGGTGGTGGCGCGCTGTTGCGCCATATCGAAAAACTCACCGAATACCATACTGGCATGAATACCCGCCTGGGCTTACCGATTGATCAACTCGCCCATGGATATAGTGAAAACATCAGCAGCCCGGTCTATGCGACTGCGATAGGCCTCCTGCTCAAAGGTATCGAGGACCGCGACCGCGGGCGGATCCGCGAAGAACAAAAGCATACTGCAGCACGCAACGACGAAGACCAATCCAACGAACAGAACAGATGGTACGAAAACCTCTTTAAAAAAACCCGGGAATGGTTCGATGCAGACCCGGATGCCGAATTTTAATCAAAGGCGTACAGAAGGAAAGCATTCAAGGACGTCTAAAAACCACAGGCTATGATTTTTGATTTGCCCAAAGATGAGCGCCCAATTATCAAGGTAATCGGCGTTGGCGGCGGCGGGAGCAACGCCGTGACCCACATGTACAAGCAGGGGATTGTCGGGGTTGATTTTGCCATTAGCAATACCGACGCCCAGGCGATGGAAACAAGCCCGGTACCCACCAAAATCCAGCTCGGGCCATTCCTCACCGAAGGCCGTGGAGCAGGCTCGAAGCCAGATGTTGGCAAAAAAGCCTGTGAAGAGTCTATCGAAGAAGTCAGGCAATTTCTGGAGAATAATTGCAAAATGCTCTTTATCACCGCCGGCATGGGCGGTGGAACGGGTACGGGCGCTGCGCCGATCATTGCCAGGGCAGCGCGTGAAATGGGGATCCTCACCGTGGGCATTGTCACCCTGCCCTTCTCTTTCGAAGGTAGAAAACGTATTTCCCAGGGAATGGATGGCCTGGACGAACTGCGCCGCAATGTGGACACCATCATTATCATCTCCAACGATAAGCTGCGCCAGATCTATGGCAACCTCTCCGTATCCAATGCATTTGCCCAGGCAGATAATATCCTTACGACTGCAGCAAAGGGTATTGCAGAAATTATCACCGTGCCCGGCTATGTAAACGTGGACTTCGAAGATGTGAATACCGTGATGCGCTCCAGCGGCGTAGCAATCATGGGCACTTTCGCAGCAGAAGGACCCGATCGCGCACGCAACGCCGTGGACCAGGCCCTTCACTCGCCCCTGCTCGAGGATAACGATATCAAAGGGGCCAAGCATATCCTCCTCAATATCACCTCCGGCAAAAACGAAGTGACGATGGACGAAATTTTCGAAATCACGGAATTCGTCCAGGAAGAAGCAGGTTTCGGTACTAACCTCATCTGGGGTAACTGCTACGATGAACGCCTCGGGGATAAAATCAGCGTGACCATCATCGCTACTGGTTTCGAAAACCGATCCCATCACGAAATCGCAGATTCCGAACCAAGCAAAATAGTCGTATCCCTGGATGAGGAGCCCGATACCCGGATCAACAATACACCCAAAAAATCCAACCTCACCGAGATCGGTTTTGAAGATAACGAAAACCCTAGTGCACGCGTATTCGAATTCGATAATATCCGTGCCGCAGCCGACCGCTTCAACCGCTCCCGCCTGGCAGATGCAGACGAACCCTATATCAAAAACAATACTGAACAACAGAAAGCCGAAGAAGAACGACGCCGAAAAGCCGACCGCGAACAGCAACGGAAAAGGGAGCTTCTGCGCAAACAACCGCCGCCAAAACTCTCCAGCCCACAGATGCTGCTTGACCTGGAAAACGAACCTGCTTACCTCAGAAGGGGCATCGTCCTGGATGACCTCCCCGCCTCAGCAGGTGCAGAGTTGTCTAAATGGACTATCGGCGATGAAGACGAACCGGAAATCTCTCAGGGAAATTCCTTTTTACACGATAATGTGGATTAATGAAGGGGGGTAAATATTGAGGTTGCCTCACAAGTCCTGAGGTTGTGAAAAAAGTATTCCGGTACACTGTTTTTTCAGAGCCGCGTTTTCAACGATTTTGCGAAACAAAATCGTTGAAAACGCGGCTCTGAAAAAATATTCTTTGGCGGCATCAGCCGCCAAAGGACGTGCCGGAGGCTTTTTATACAACCCGTACTTCTCACACAACTCTGTACGGCTGCCTTTATTTAATTTTTTGCTTTAACATTATTTTAAAATAATCTGAACAACATCCAGCCTTACCTCAGAGTTATATAAGGTAAACGACCACTGAAAAACACCCATATCATTATCCATGAACAACCTGCAGATCAAATTAGCTATCAGTATCGGCCTGATCAACCTTCCGCCCGACAATGTACTCAAAGGGATTATCGAACGGCTCGAACCCTTTAATAATGAGCTGGGTACTTACCTCAGCCTCGACCTCGAAAAAGAATCGTTCCTGAACCAGAGTCAGGTTTACCGGCAGTTCGCTTTGTATTACGAAAATGCGGTTCTCCAGGTGGGTATCGTCACCAATCCGTTTTCTAAGGCCCAGACCCTGGAACATTTTCACATCAAAGCACCCTTCCGTTTCGCTGCCTGATCGCCCAGATTGCCCTGCGGCGCGTGCCTTCCTTCCGGCAGCAGGGCAATATCTGCTGTATTTTCCCAAATAAATATTAATTACTGGAATTCTACGCCGATTATCGCTACCTTTGCGCCCTGAATCAAAAATTAGTTATGGAATTGCGCAACATTGCGATTATCGCCCACGTTGACCACGGCAAAACTACCCTGGTAGATAAAATGATCCATGCAGGGCAATTAATCAAATCCCACGAGCAAGTCGGGGAATTGATTATGGACAGCAACGATCTGGAACGGGAGCGGGGTATCACTATCCTCGCCAAAAACGTTTCCATCCGTTACAAAGATTACAAAATCAATATTATTGATACCCCCGGCCACAGCGACTTCGGCGGAGAAGTCGAACGGGTGCTCAATATGGCCGATGGCGTCCTGCTGCTGGTGGACGCCTTCGAAGGACCTATGCCGCAAACCCGGTTCGTCCTGCAAAAAGCACTGGAGCTCGGCCTCAAGCCGATTGTCGTGATCAACAAGGTAGATAAAGAAAACTGTACCCCCGACGAAGTACAGGAAGGGATTTTCGACCTGATGATCAGCCTGGATGCGAACGAAGACCAACTGGACTTCCCCACCCTGTTCGGCTCAGGAAAAAATGGCTGGATGAGCCTGGACTGGAAAGTCCGCACCCAGGATATCACCCCCTTGCTGGATGCGATTATCCAATATGTGCCTGCCCCTAAGGTCGCAGAAGGGACGCCACAGTTGCTCATCACTTCCCTGGATTATTCCAACTATATCGGCCGTATCGCCATTGGAAGACTCAACAGGGGTACCCTGCGGGAAGGGCAGATGGTCGCACTGTGCAAAAAAGATGGCTCGATACACAAAAATCGCCTCCGCGGCCTGTACCTGTTCGAAGGCTTCGAAAAAGAAAAGGTCGAAATGGTGCACGCCGGGGATATCTGCGCCCTCGTCGGCTTGGAAGGCTTCGATATCGGCGATACTGTTGCAGATCCCGATAACCCCGAGCCCCTGCCCCCTATCTCAATTGACGAACCCACGATGAGTATGCTCTTCACCATCAACGACTCGCCCTTCTTCGGGCAGGAGGGCAAATTCGTCACCTCACGGCATATCCGGGAACGTCTGGATAAGGAACTGGAAAAAAATCTGGCACTACGGGTAGAAGATACCGACTCTTCCGATTCCTGGAGGGTCTTTGGAAGGGGGGTCCTCCACCTGTCCGTCCTCATCGAAACGATGCGCCGGGAAGGATACGAATTGCAAATCGGCCAGCCACAGGTGATCCTCAAACGGATTGACGGCAAAATCCATGAACCAGTAGAAGAACTCACCATAGATATTCCCGAAGTGATCTCCGGGCGTGCCATAGAAATGGTAACCCGCCGCAAAGGGATGATGCAATCCATGGAACCTAAAGCAGATCGCATGATCCTGCGATTTGAAATCCCCTCGCGCGGTATTATCGGCCTCCGCAGCCAAATGCTCACCGCAACAGCAGGCGAAGCGGTCATGACCCACCGCTTTATCGGTTTTCAGGAACATAAAGGGGAAATCCCCGGCAGGATTAATGGCTCTCTGATTTCTAAAGAACCCGGAAAGTCCATCCCCTATGCCATTAACAACCTACAGGATCGCGGTATCTTCTTTATCGGCTCCAATGAGGATATCTATGAAGGACAAGTCGTCGGCGAAAATAGCCGCCCCGGGGATCTGGTCATCAACCTCACAGTTACTAAAAAACTCACCAATATCCGCGCCTCCGGCTCCGATGACAAAATGCGCATTATCCCGCCGCGACGGCTCACCCTCGAAGAAGCGCTCGAGTATATCCAGGAAGATGAATATGTGGAAGTGACGCCGCAATCCCTCCGCCTGAGAAAAGTGTACCTCAAAGAACACGAACGCAAGCGGGCTTCCAATAAGGCTTTCGCCACAGAAGGGTAGTCTGCCGGCCTCCTGGTATATTGCTGTCCTCCACGCAGAGGTGTCTGGTAAGATCCTCCAAGGTTGTGTAAAAAACCTCCGGCATATCATTTGGCGGCTTGTGCCGCCAAATGATATTTTTTTTGGAGCCCCGTTTTCACCGGTTTTACTTCGCAAAACCGATGAAAACGGGGCTCCAAAAAATTTTGAGGCGGTCTCATAAGTCCTTTGCCGCCGAAGGACATTCAAAAAAATTTATGGGCAGCCTCAAATTTTTTTATTTCGCCGCCAGGGCGGCAAAAGTTTTTCTACACAACCCCATAAAACCTTGGGGGTGTCGGCGGCAGGAATCCTTAATTATTGTTGCGGATCCCCGAGCTCAGGGAGCTACCTGCAGGAGCAGATTGACGGGTATCCGACATCTGGATGGGGTCAATCATCATTGGGAGGCCTTTACCATCGGTAATAATCACCTTGGCATTCGGGGACTTGGAGAGTTCCATGAAGGCTTCGATGGCTTTGAACTGCAGGAGCATGGGATCCAGGCCCTGTGAGATGATGTTCTGGGCATCGCGGATGCCCTCTGCCTGTAGGCGCTTGCGCTGAGCTTCCTGTTTCTCCTGCTGCAGTACAAACTCCATGCGCTGGGCATTCTGCTCCGCTTCGAGTTTCGCTTCGATCGCCCGCGCCAGTGTCGGTGGCAACTGAATGCTCTTCAATAAGACCGCTTCGATTTCGATGCCCTTGTCGTCCAGCAGTTTTTGCATCTGTACGCGGATATCTTCTTCAATCTTTCCCCGCTCCCCGGTGTGCATATCCTTTGCGAAGAACCGGGAGCTGACGTCGGCAACGGCCGAGCGAAATACCGGCAGGATGATATTGCGCTCGTAATCAGGCCCTATATTGCGCAGGATGTTGGGCGCTGAAGCGGGAATTACGTTGTAGAGGATCGAAACATCCGAATTGATATTCAACCCCTCCCTGGAGGGGATGGTCAGGGCAACCTCGAGGTTTTCTGTACGGGTACTGACCTTTACAATGGACGTTGCGAGCGGGTTGAACCACCGCAGACCGTTCATAATTGGCTTGTCTTTGTAGGTACCAAGGGTGCGTTTGACACCGACCTCCCCTTCCCGGATTACCGCACAGGATGCGGTCAATGCGAGTACGAACAACAGAAACAGTGATTTTTTCATGATCATTTTTTTTGAAAGTAATACTTATAATATTTTTAGGTTTTACTATTAAAACGTTTTTGTCCCTTTTCGGTTCACCCATCGGCAGAGATATTCGGAGTGCTGCGACAGGGCATCCTGGTATGCAAACGGGCTATTTTCGCGCATAACGATTCTGATGCAACGCATCTGACATCTTTCCCTTCAGAAATATTAAACAGATTGGCGTTTATAAATTTCTTTGCCTTTCTGCGAAATCTGGCGATATTTCGGGGATGAAACTAGCAGCAATAGATATTGGCTCCAACGCCATTCGATTTCAGGTCATTCGGGCAATCCGGTACAAGGATGCCCTGAGCTTCAAGAAACTTGAATATGTCCGTTTCCCTTTAAGGCTGGGCAAGGATGTGTTTAATAGTGGCTATATTTCCGAGCCAACCATTGCCCGCTTTATGAAACTGATGCACAGCTTCAAGCTGTTGCTCGACTTGTATGAAGTGCAGGGCTTTGTTGCTGTTGCCACATCTGCAATGCGGGAGGCGGAGAACGGGAAGGAGGTCCTGGAGCGCATCCTTCAGGATTTTGACATTGCGGTGGAAATCATTTCCGGAAAAGAGGAAGCTGAAATCCTGAGCGTAGCCATTCGGCCATTCATTGACCATGGCAACTTTCTGCATATTGACGTGGGCGGAGGGAGTACCGAATTGAACTTCTACCACGAGCGCGAACGAGTGGGTAGCAAATCGTTCCGGATCGGGACGGTACGGCAGCTTACCCGCGACCAACAGGTGGCGGTTTTTAAAGAAGTGGAAGACTGGATTGCCGGCGAGCGCCACGTCCACGACAAAGGGGAGCCGGTCTATGCCGTAGGTACAGGGGGGAACATCCGCAAATTATTTCAGCTCTCTATATTTCCAAAAAGTGGGAGTATCACCTTCTCCGAACTCCAGGCGCTCAAAGCGTACGTTGGTGCCCTCAGCCTGGAAGACCGGCTTAACCTCCTGAAATTGAACCCGGACAGGGCGGATGTGATCATCCCTGCTGCAAAAATCTATATCGAAATGATGCGGCGCTGCAATGCCGACCGCATCCTCGTACCCAATGTAGGGCTTAAAGATGGCCTACTCTACCGGCTATACGAAAAGGTGACCGGCAACCCCATCCAGCAGATCGAATTCCTGGATCAGATTTGAACCATAGAAAATTTTGAATGGGGCTATCTCATCCCGTACGGGGTGGTGTAAAAAGTTGCTTTTCCCCCAAAGATCGCTGGCAGCGTCAAAGGACAACCTCCAGACTTTTCACACCACCCCGGGATATTTATAAGACCGCCACGGTATCAACCGCCATATCCCCCATTGGTCAGTTTATTTTCAAAACAGCTTTACCCTGCGTGCCGTCTTTAGCTGCGACCAGGGTATAAGTGCCCCGATACAGGTACATTTTGCCATTTTCGGCCGGTTTCATCTTCAGCGGGCGGTCGTCGTCTTTAAGGCGGGCATTCGCGACAGACTCGATGACAGACGCTTTAGCCGGGTCAATTTCCAGGGTATAGGGGATATAGTTCAGGCCCTTTTCGCATTTTTTGACAAAGCTGAAGAGCTCCTCCCCTTTTTCGGTCTGGATACTGAATTTCACCTCGCCGGCGGCGGCGGTGAATACCGGCAGTTTCATCTCTGGGACGGTGGCCTCGTCCCATGCGGCACTTGCATTACCCCAGCGTGGGCTATAGGACAGTGGGTCTGGATCAAAAGCATGAAGGGCCTTGCCGAGCGTCTGAGGATTGAGCTGCTGCAGCTCTTTTGCCCTGCCCAGGTACAGCGATCGTCCGTGGGTACCCACCAAAATTTCTTTTTCCCGGGGGTGTACGACCAGATCGTGCACTGGGACAGCGGGGAGGCCATTATTCATCAGCATAAAAGATTTCCCCCGGTCGAGCGAGACATACAGGCCATGGTCGCTACCGACATAGAGGATATCTGGGTTAGCGGGATCTTCCTTGACCACATTGAGGGGTTCCAGTGGCAGATCAGTACCGATGCGGGTCCAGGATTTGCCAAAATCTTCGGTAACGAACAGATAAGGGTTGAAATCATCAGAGCGATAGCCATTCAGACAGGCATATACCCTCCCCTCTTCGAAAGCGGAGGCTTGTACCCTCGCGACCCAGAGGTCTTTGGGAAGGGCATCGGAGATCCGCTCCCAGGATGCACCGCCATTGCGTGTGAGGTGGATCAGCCCGTCATCGGAGCCGGCATAGAGCAATCCAAACTTCAGCGGGGATTCGTGCAGGGTGGTGAGGGTACCGAAAGGCACATCCCCTTTGATGCCCCCTTTGGTGAGATCGTCGGAAATAGTTGTAAAGTCGTTGCCTTTATTAAGGGAACGGTGCACTTTATTGGAACCCATGTAGAGGATATCCTGGTTGTGGACTGAGAGGTGGATTGGCGTTTGCCAGTTCCAGCGCAGCGGCCGTTCGCCGAGTTTATGTCTTGGGGTAATCGGTTTGCGCTCCCCTGTTTTGGTGTTCAGGCGGGCATAGAAACCGAACTGCAGCCCTGTGTAAACTGTGGCATTATCGCGGGAATCAATCGCCACCTGCATACCGTCGCCACCGAAGATGGAACGATAGGGATACTGTCCGCTACTTTGCCAGCGGCTGCTGGCGCGGTAAGTACCCGGCCCCATCCAAACCCCGTTATCCTGAAGGCCGCCATAGACGTTATAAGGTTGGGCCATATCTACGGCGACGTAGTAAAACTGTCCTACTGGCGGCGTATTGCAGATATTGTAGTTTTTTCCGTTGTCATAGGAAATATTGAGGCCCCCATCGTTACCCAGGAGGAGGTGTCCTGGCCTTTTGGGGTTAATCCAGAGGGCGTGGTGGTCGGAGTGTACATTGTCCTGGTCAACAGATTTGAAGGTTTTACCGCCATCATCTGAACGGATAACGGGTACGCCCAGCACAAAAATTTGATTAGCATCGTAAGGGGCGACGCGGATCGTGCCGAAGTAATAGCCATAAGAGCTATAGACATTATCCAGATAGCCGTTATGGGTTTTTTTCCAGGTTACACCCTCATCATCGGAGCGATAAACCTCCAGGCCCACTACCGGGGTATCGAACAGGAGGGAATTGGCATCTTCGGTATATTCTACGAGGCCTGCGGGGGTTATCTTACCCTCTTTGACCATTGCCATAACCTTATCCACCGTATATTCCTGTGGAAAGCCATTTGCGGCGAGAAACTCCTTGACCTGATATTTTTTGAGCTGCAGGAACTCCTGTGCGGGCATGGTGCGCATCTGATCTTTCGTCACCAGCTCCGGATCCTCGGGTTTTTCTGCCGGACGGCGGAAGTAATTGTCAATAGCTGCGTAAAGTACGGGTTTACCGTTTGCCCGAGTCATGGTCAGGCCGATACGTCCGAGGCCTTCCCCGGTGGGGATTCCTGCCGTTGGGGTAGTCAGCTTGCGCCAGGACTTACCGCCATCGGTACTTTTATAAATCCCGCTCCCTTCGCCGGACTCCACGAAATCCCAGGCCTTGCGGCTGCGCTGCCATGCAGCAGCATAGAGGATATTCGGATTAGCCGGGTCCATGAGCAGATCAACCACTCCGGTTTTATCGTTGATAAACAACACTTTTTGCCACGTTTTGCCCCCATCGGACGTTTTGAAGACACCGCGCCCGGCATTATCGGTATAGAGGTGGCCCAGCACGGCCACCCATGCCGTATTGGGGTCTTTGGGATGGAGGAGGATGCGTCCGATATGGTGGGATTCCCCGAGGCCGAGATGTTTCCAGCTCTTGCCCCCATCGGTACTGCGAAAGACCCCGGTGCCGGAATAAGAGGAACGGCTGGAGTTCACCTCGCCGCTACCTATCCAGATGTGGTTGTTATTCCAATCCACGGCAACATCTCCGATTGTCATGACCATTTCCTTATCGAAAAGCGGTTCGAAACTTTGGCCGTTGCTACTTGTTTTCCAAAGGCCGCCCGAAGCGTAGGCCACATAGAAATGGCTGGGGTCTTTGTCCCAGACGTCGAGGTCAACGATACGGCCACCAAATACACTGGGGCCAATCGAACGAAATTCGACCCCATTGACCAGGGATGCGGCTTCGAGGGCTTTGCGCTGGTCAAAACCTGCGATACGCGCCTCTGCGGGGGTAGGCGTCGTTTGCTGAGCAAAAATTGCGCCGAAGCTAAAAAACAGAAAAAACAAAGGTAGTACAGGTGTTTTCATATAAAATATATTTCTAAAGGTCTGATATGCCAACTTACATTTGATTACCGCGCAAGTTATCAAAAGCTATGAAAAAAAAGAAAAAGCCCAAGGTTTGCAGTGCAAATACTATCTTTTGGGCAATTTATTTTCGAAAAAAGCACCCCAAAAGATTAGATTCCTGACATACCTCACAACAAGAAGTAAGCAGCAGCAGCCAGTGCGCTCCTCTGGCCCGGGCATTCCAGTTTTGCGATGCGCCTGTAATCGGAATATCGGACGAGATATTCCCCGTCTAAATATGCGATCCTTCTATGGTCGGAATACCGGATGATAAAACGCCCGTCAAATTTCAGCAGGCGTTTGTAGGTAGTATAGGACAAGAGGTAATCCCCATCGAATTTATAGATACGCTTTAAGGAATTATAGTCCAATACAAATTCGCCGTCCACTTTCAGCACCCTCCGCGAGTTGGAGTATTGAAGGACATAACACTGGGCAGGGGCCAGGGCAGGCAGAAAAGCCACTACAACCAGGGTCAGAAGAAGCCTGCGCATATTTTTGATCAGCGGGAGGAAAGCGGTGGGTAGTGCTGTATTTTCTGTATTCCGAGGCTGGAATGGGATATATTTTGGGAGACGGGATTCCGAAAGGGCCGGGCAGATCGCTGGGCTTCGCCTCCATTGGGTTATGCTTACCTTATTCATGAAGTTTTTTCATTTCATAACGCAGGCTGTTATCTTTGCAATATAATCTATCCAAAAAATGAACGATAAAACGCGGCTGTTCCGTTGGTTATTCCGGGCCATAGGCGGGCTTTTGCTCACAGGTAGCGGCCTTTCCATGGCCATAGATGCCGGCATTACAAAGCAGGAGGGCGGCGCCTGGTTTGGGTATGGCACCATTGCCCTGATCGTTTTCCAGTCCGGGTTATGTCTGATGATTGATTCCGTCCGGTTCAGGCGCAATATCTGAATGCACAATACCCTATCTATGAAACGAATAGACTGGCTGGTGCTGATCAGTTTTATCCCACCGTTCATCGTGGCCTTTTCGATTGCGTTGTTCGTGCTGTTGATGCAGGTCATCTGGATATATATGGACGAGATTGCGGGCAAGGGGCTTGGCGCGCTTGAGGTCGCGGAGTTGTTGTTTTACCGCAGCGTAGGGATCGTACCAATGGCGCTGCCGCTGGGAATGTTGCTGGCCTCTGTAATGACCCTGGGAAACTTTGGGGAGCGCTACGAGCTATCGAGTATGAAATCCGCTGGGATTTCGCTCATGCGGATTTTGCGGCCGCTGATGATTTTCGGCTTGGGGGTCACTTTGTTTTCCTGGTACAGCTCGGACACGCTCATCCCTGCCTCCAACCTCAAGTTTGGCTCGCGGATGTACGACATACAGCAAAAAAAGCCTGCGCTGAGGCTTGAAGAAGGTATTTTCAACGATGATTTCCAGAATTTTGCCATTTACATCCGAAAGCGCTTTTCTGATGGCAGGCGTGTGGAGGGGGTATTGATCTATGACCATTCCGAGCAGAACTCTGGGAAAATCGCGATCATATCGGCAAAAGCGGGTGAAATGTATATTACCGCCAACGGGGAGCGCTTTGTCATGCACCTCCTCGACGGTCACCAATACCTGCAATCGGCAGGTTCTACCGCTTCCGGCAGCCGTTATCCGTTCGTGCGCACCGCTTTTGGTCAATATACCAAGATTTTTGACCTCAGCGAATTTCAGCTTAGCAGGACCAACGAGGAGCTTTTTCGTTCCGGGAGGCAAATGATGACTGCTGCCCAGTTAAAAGTTGCTGCCGACTCTATCGGTACGGAAATTGACCGGCGGGTTGTCGGCTTATCCAATTATATGGCCAATACCATACACTTCCTGAAGACCGACAGTACCTATCTGCGCACCGAAAGCCCTGCCTCTGACCAGGCCCCTGCAGATGCTGCGGCGCAGTATGGCTATTCCAGCAGCACGCAGTATGTACCCCAGGGACATACGATGGTGCCCATCGAGAACCCTGGCACCATCATACCTCAGCGGGAAGTATTTTCCCTTAAAGAGATGAAATCCTTCCTGGAGACCTTCGGCCCGCAAGAGCGCACGCAACTGATCAATTCGGCCGTCACCCAGGTACAAAGTGTACAAAGTCAGGCGGATATTACTGCCGACATGGTGGATCGCATGCGGGAATCCAGGATCAAGCACGTTTTTGACCAGCACTCCAAATACAGCATTGCGCTGGCGTGTTTTATTTTCCTGTTTATCGGTGCCCCGATGGGTGCTATCATCAGGAAAGGCGGGTTTGGTTACCCCATACTCGTAGCCACCATTTTCTTTATTTTATTCGTTGTACTGACGATTTTTTGCCGGAAAATCGCCGAGTCGTTTCTGTTAAGTCCGGAGGCTGCTGCTTGGCTGCCCTGTATCATCTTCTTCCCATTAGGGCTATTGCTAACCCGTCTTGCCATGAACGATTCCCAGTTGCAGATCGGTGCCCCTACCGGAAAATGGCGGCAACACCTGAAACGGGCAAGGTGGCGGCGAAATACGACAAAAACCAAAAATACATAGCGATTTATTATGCTTTATACGCTTTATACTTTTGCACGTGCGAATGCCATTTACTTCCTGCTGGTCGCAACCTTTCTCATCGCAGGGCTTGCCTGGACCGGCCTGATGCCCAAGGGTGCCCTTATCCTTTGGTTCAGCGGGCATCGCACTCCGGCAGGCAATTTCTTTTTCTCGTTGGCTACCCGAGGGGGGGAAGTGGCCGGTTTCCTGCTCGTCATGGTCATACTTTGGCGCGTACATTTCAGATGGGTGCTTGCGCTTGGTGCGATGACCCTGGCGGTAGCCCTTACCTCTAATATTGGTAAATCCCTGCTGAGGCAGCCACGTCCGGCAAGATATTTCAGGGACCAGGGAAGCTGGCAGGATATTATACCGGTGCCTGGCATTGAGCTGCATCAGGGTTTTACCAGCCTACCTTCCGGGCATACGATGGCCGCCTTCGCTTTTTTCTCACTGATGGCTTTTTGCCTGAAAGAAAAACGCACTGCCGCGGCACTCGCTTTTACCCTGGCCCTGCTCACCGGTCTTTCCCGGATATACCTCGTACAACATTTTGAGGAAGATGTCCTGCTGGGGGCATCTATCGGCTTTGTGCTGGCTATCTTGTTTTATTGGTGGTTTACTCCGCAGAAAATGTTGGACGGAAAAAAGTATGGGGTTGTATGAAAAGGCTGGAGGCCGTCATTTGGCGGCTGACGCCGCCAACAATAATTTTGAATAGACATCGTTTTGCCTCATTTTGCTTCGCAAAATGAGGCAAAACGATGTCTATTCAAATATTCTGCCGCCTGCGGCGGCAGAATATTTTTTTTAGAGCGCGGATTTTGTTGATTTTGCTTTGCAAAATCAACAAAATCCGCGCTCTAAAAAAAAATATTCTTTGGCGGCGTAAGCCGCCAAAGGATGCCGGAGGCTTTTTACACAACCCCAGCCTTTTACATAAGGTCGGAGGGAATCATTTCGCCGCTGAGGGCGGCGAAATGATTCTACGACGGGCTTGATAAGTGGAGAACTTGGGTGAATGACCGGACTCGAACCGGCGACCTCCAGAGCCACAATCTGGCGCTCTAACCAACTGAGCTACAATCACCATTTTGCCTTTATCGAAAGGCGCGTGCAAATATACGGCAATAAGTGTTTTTTGTCAACGTAAGCGGCAAAAATTATCGTCCTTTTTGGTTGCCGCGTTTTTTTCGGCGTTTATCTTTTTCCCAATCGTATTTTTCCCGTTTCCAGAGGACATATCGCAGGCTGATTCCCGTCTGGGTATAGAAGGTTGAGCTGCCCCCGGAGATATTGACTGCCGGCTTAAAATCCCAGCTGATATTAATTTTAGCGATGGTGATTTCGGCACCGGCCATGAAGTCAACACCAAAGGGGTTGCCTACCCGCGCTCCGTTCTGTTCTTCTGAGGACCATCCTGTATGGATCCCACCGCCGACAAACAGGTTGAGGTTGCGCATCAACAGGGGTTTATGTGCGATACCCAGGAGGGTGAGTGCCCCCTCTTCCCGTTGCAAGCTGGATTGGACGATCATTTCCGCCGAAATATTTTCGTGTACCCGTTGCCGCAGGGTGAGGCCCCAGTCGGTACCGAGGCGTATGCCACCGGCCGTATTATAGGCCTGTGCAAGTGCTTGTGTAGTACAAAGGGCCAAGGCAACAGCGAGCGAAAGGATTTTTTTCATATTAATTTTCTATTCAAAATCGAAGAAAGCATCATATTGGTTTTTGTGGCCTGCATCGCGGAGCGGTTGTTTCATTGGTGCTTGTAAATCAAGGACATCGCCGGAGTCGTGCGCTTGCCGAAGGAGGGAAGATTTTTCTTCGCCGAGAATCAGGGAAGTACCTTTTTGCTCCCATTCCTCCAGCATACGCAGGCCTTCTTCTTCGAAGATACCATTTTGCAGGTCAATAGACTCCATAAACTTTGAAGAGACCTGCATAAAGTTTTCCATTTCGCCTACTTTTCCGGCTACATCTTCTGCGATTGCTTCCATAGCTGCATCGAAGAGCGCGCGTTTATCCGGATCGCCCTGGATAATGCTCATTGCCGAGCGCATCGCGCTGTTGCCGGCATGGATTGCCTGTCTTTCCTGTTCTTTCACCATGACCTGATCCTGGATATCTTCTTTAAGGATCTGGGAATTTTCGTACATTTTATTCAACACCCGATAAAGGACCTCCATTTTTTGGTAGAAATCTTCGAGGCGCATATTGGATTCCTGCAATCTGCCTGCCTTGCGCGATTTAAGGATCATTACATTCTGTTTATTATTGGCCCTTGCCTCGCTTGCCAGTTCCAGGTTACTGCGGATTTCCTTTTGGTTGTTGATAATAATTTCCTTGAGTTTGTGCATCTGCCCCCTTAGCCGTCCGACCTGTTTTTTCATTTCCAGGAGGTTATTTTCCAGGTTTCCGACATAGCCTTTCAGGATAGCGATCGGATCCACTTTTACAAAAAGGCTGGTTATACTGCGCATCAGGCTTTTATACATATAGCCTACCAGGTTGCGCATACGGGGGTCAAAAACGACATAAAGGAGGGCCCCCAGGGCAATAATCAGGCCGGTGAGCACGAAGACATTTTTCAGGGCCCCGATCAGTAGCGGCAGCATGGAAACCGTCAGGACGCCCAGGCCTGCAATAATGGCAATCAGGAAGATAGCGCCGGTAACCCCCTCGGGGCGTTTCCAGAACGATTTTTGTTGAAATTCGGTCATGTGTTGAGACGTAGGGTCATTTAATCGTGAAATAAGGTGTTCTTCCGGCTTGCTGCGATGGGGGGGGGGGCGGTAGTGGGGAAAAGCGCGATTTAAGTCTTGATTATCCCATTGCCACAAGTGCAATAATAACGTTGAAAAAATCCTTCAGGTTGTGTCCAAAAGGGTAGCAGAAAGCAAATTTAGGCTAATTTTGGGTTTTCATTCCAATCAGAGTCAATATGTCGTTTCCAATCAGTGTTTCTTCCGAAGTCGGGCATTTGCGCAAAGTAATCGTACACCGGCCGGACTCTGGCATCGCGCGGATTTCCCCCCGGGTAGCCGAGGAGCTGCTGTTCGATGACATTGTATATCTGCCGCAGATGCAAAAAGAGCACGATGTTTTCACCCGGGTATTGTCTGCCTTTCTCGGTAGCGACAATGTGCTGGACGCTGCAGACCTCCTCCGCGAGTCGCTGGATGCTGCACCGGAAATTAAAGCCGAGATGCTCGGGAAGCTCTGTGCTTATGAGGAACTTCCCTCCTCTACACAGCGGCTACTGGAAAAAATCGGCAATGCCGAGCTTACGCAGGTGCTGATCAACGGCTACTATCCGGAGGACGATCATATTCTTTTCGATCCGGTGCCCAACTTCATTTTCACCCGCGACATTGCCGTAATCGTCAACCGGCACGTCATTCTGACCAAGGCGGCAAAAGAGGCCCGCTTCCGGGAGAACCTGCTGACGCGGTTTATTTTTTCTGCGCATCCGATCTTCGACGTGCTGCGCCGTGAGGACCGGATCATCAACCTCAACGACGTGGATGCGTTCCCGCCCTCCAGGAAAGGTGAGACCGTTTCCATCGAGGGCGGCGACGTGATGGCCCTGCACCCCGATTACCTGCTCGTCGGGAGCAGTGAGCGGTCTTCGCGGCATGGGATCCGCTCGCTGACGCGGGAGCTGTTTGCCCGCGGGGTAGTCGGTAACGTCGTACAGATCAATATCCCGCCCGATCGTTCGTTCATGCACATAGATACGGTATTCACCCAGATCAACCACCGCCATATCGTAGCGTACAAACCTTTGGTGACCGAGGGGATCAGCTCGACTGTGGAAGTTTTTCGCCGGGACGGGAGTGTGCAGCAATACCCTTCGGTGCAGGAATTCCTCTTTGCCGAAATAGATCCGCTGATGCAATTTATATATAGTGGCAACGGCATTTCGCCATATCAGGAGCGCGAGCAGTGGACGGATGGCTGCAACCTCCTTGCCCTGAAGCCGGGGGTAGCCCTTGCTTATGACCGCAACCCCATGACCGAAAAAGCATTTAAATCGGCGGGGTATTCCATTCTGCATGCAGAAGACTTCCTGCAGGCCGTGGGCAATGGTACGCTGCTGCCGGAATCGGTCGAGGATACCATTATTACGCTGCCCTCCAGCGAATTGTCGAGGGCCAGGGGGGGATCGCACTGTATGAGCTGTCCGATATCCAGGGACTGAGTTCCCGGAAGGCGACGCAGTCCCATTTGGGTTTGTATAAAAAGCTCCGGCCTTTCATTTGGCGGCTGTAGGCGGCAAAATATTACACAACCCCATTTGCATGATCTCACTTTTAACACAGCCCCGACCCCGGATTGTATATTTCATTAAAATCAATATAAAAAGATGTATCGGCATGAATTTCCGAAGCGGGTGCGGTATGGGGAAACCGACCAGATGGGGTATCTCTACTATGGCCAGTACGCTCAATACTATGAGATTGGGCGGGTAGAGATGCTACGGGCCATTGGCCTCACCTACAAGGCGATGGAAGAAGAATATGGGATCCTCATGCCCGTGTTGCACCTCGAGATGCGGTTTGTACGACCGGCGCGTTATGACGAGTTGCTCACTATCCGCACGGAATTGCGCAAACTTCCCGACCGGTTCATTATCTTTCACGTCGAAATCTTCAACGAGCGGGGAAAGCTCGTAAATGGCGGGAGGGTGCGTTTGTGTTTTGTGGATGCCAAAAGCGGCCGCACCATAACTGCGCCGAATTATTTAATTGAAAAACTCCAACCCTTTTTTGAAAGTGAAGAAAATACTGAATAAGTGGGCGGCGATCGAAAAAGCGGTGTTGCGTGCCCGGCCGGTGCGCATCGTGTTGTTATGGTCCATGCGGCGGTCTTTACCGGGGTTTTCGGGCATACCCGTTTACAATATCGTCCGGTTCATTTTATTGGAGTTTCGTCAGTACGATCTCTTTATCCGGGCGAATGCCACGGCGTTCAGTTTTTTCCTGTCTCTCTTTCCTGCGCTGATCGCCCTTTTCACGTTGATCCCCTGGCTAAAGCGCTCTTTTCTGCATTATCTGCCCGAGGGAGAGATGTTCGATAGCTTCCTGCAGGCCGAAATCCAGCGGATCATGCCTGGCGTGGCCGGCCAGCGGCTTTTTGAGTTCATAGAGGATATCACCAACAACCCCCGTGTCGGCCTGTTGTCTTTCGGATTCCTGACGGCGATTTACTTTGCTTCCAACGGCATGCTGACCCTGATGCAGAGTTTTGAAAAATCCTATCCCCTTACGTTTAAGCAGCGCGGGGCGATCGAAAAGCGCGGAATTGCGATTTTCCTCACGTTTCTGCTCGGGCTTATGCTCATTGGATCGGTCGTATTGATCATTATGGGGGATTTTCTCATCCATTTTTTTGTACGGCTCACCCATTTGGACCTCCAGACCGAGTGGATGCTCAAGGTATTGCGCTGGCTGGTCACCATCGCTTTGTTCTATATTGCCATCGGCGCCATCTACCGGCATGGTGCTGCTACGAGAAAGAAGTTCAGGCTATTTACCCCCGGGGCTACCGTTGCCACGGTCGGTTGCATCCTCGCTTCGTTGATTTTTTCCGCCTACGTCAACTATTTCAATACGTACAATCAATTTTATGGTTCTATTGGTGCCATTATCATCCTCATGCTGTGGATTCAGCTCAACGTATTTGCGCTGTTGGGAGGATTTGAAATCAATGCGGGAATAGCGGTCAACCGCGACAAGCGGGAGGATTTGTTTGAACAAAAGTATCCTGATCAGGTAAAGAACTAAGCAGGTTGGCTGATCAAAAATATTCTGCCGCCTTCGGCGGCAGAATAAAATTTTTTCAGAGCGCCGTTTTCATTGATTTTGCGAAGCAAAATCAATGAAAACGGCGCTCTGAAGAATATTCTTTGGCAGCGAATGCCGCCAAAGGACTTGCGGCATGAACCCATAACGTTTCAAGAAACGCAGTTTTTGTTAATTTTGATTCGCAAAATCA
>Ga0209985_10000451_pt1 | contig 45040 bp, 35 predicted proteins | sample NOAtaG_FD_187305 | JGI IMG/M metagenome (GOLD analysis project Ga0209985, IMG submission 187305) | Freshwater lake microbial communities from Lake Erie, under a cyanobacterial bloom - NOAA_Erie_Diel6S_1000h metaG (SPAdes) (version 2) | ecosystem: Environmental > Aquatic > Freshwater > Lake ...
GGGGATTGCTCGAAGTGCTGCAGGAGATCGCTGATGTAGACTCGGCGGCTCTGGTGAGCTTCCACCTGCAGAGCTGGCGCCACGCGGCGATCAGATGCTTCTGGCTGAGAATGACTTCAAACCGAAGACCAGCTGAGAAGCCCTGTTGGGGATCGTGCTTGAGCGTAACCACCATGTGTTCCTTCTCCTCGGGGAGCGTCTCGGCACATTTGCCCAGCCCCTTAGGGGGCTAAGCTTCCACCTCCACGGGTCCAGAAAAGGTGAGTTTGGAAACGAAAACCGAGCGCATTATGAACCGAATAATGCGCTCGGTTTTCGTTTCCAAACTCTGCCAATGCTGATGGAGCGCTGCATCAAAATACTGACGCCGCTCGCCTCCGTGTTGCGCAACAGTACGCGTCTCGCTCCTGGTCCCTTGCCGGTGGCTCCTAACGATCTGTCAGGGCAGATGCTAAGCAGTCTGTATGAGGAGATTTTTTCAGGGCATGTTCATCCGCACCTAACTGGCGCTTGACTCTACGGAACGCGCACTGTCCTGGAATCTGCGCAGTTCGCTCCGTCCAAACAAGTCGACAGGAAGCTCTATTCGGAATGAAAAGGGAAGGTATCCAACATGCCCATATTGCCGACCGCCTAGTTCGATCGCAATATCGCCACCCTGTTCCCGGAGATAGCGTCGCACAGCCGCGAGACCGATCCCACGACCCGAAATGTCGGTCACGACCTCAGCTGTAGACACACCTTCTTCAAAAATCAAGCTAGCTAAATGTGGCTCGGCATCACCCCCATTCGGGGACGTCCAGCCTCTCGCTTCTGCTAGCCGACGGAGCTTTCCTAAGAAGAGACCCCGACCATCGTCGGTCAGCCGCAGCGTAAGGCCCTGGCCATGGGCCTCTGCTTCGATCGCGATGAGACCTTGGCGCGACTTCCCGAGATTCAGGCGCTGCTGGGGAGCCTCGATTCCATGATCGATAGCATTACGGACCAAGTGGACAAAAACATGCGTTAGAAGGTCGTGATAGTGGCTATACACGCGGATATCTTCGAAGCCGATCGCATACAGGGGCAAGGGCTTGTCTAAATCTTTGGCTATGCTTAGATTTTGCTCAATGATTTCCTTCAAAATACCGGCTAGATCCGTCTTCAGAACCTTTCTTAGACACCCCTGCAAGGCTTCGAGATCGCATTGAGTGAGGCTGTAGGTCCTATCATCGCCACGGTCGAGGACCTCAGCGACCGAAGCTAGGGTGCTGTAAGGAATGATGAGGTGCTCCTGAACATTTGAGACGCTTTGTCCAAGTTTGTTTTCCGCGATCGCAACATATCGTTTGAGAGCTTCGCTTACTTTGTGAAGCTCCCGTTTGAATTGAGCCTTCGAGAGCTGGTCGACCTGAGCTCGGACTGGCCGTATCCATTCCTGTTCCAGTTTATGAGTCACCTCAGTCAGCTGGGAAAGTTGCAGGCCGCGGGCGGAGCCTTTGATGGTATGAAGGTTCATCAAGACGAGCTGCGTTTCTTCGATCCGTAAACTGCTTTCGGGATTTTCTTCAAGCAGCTCATCGATCTGGCTCAGGAGGCTTTGGGAGCTCCAGACAAATCGCCGAAACACATCGGGACGTACTGCGAGCAGCTCTTGAATCAGATGCAGTTCTTCGTCCTTATCGTGAGCCACTTTTTCGAGCTGTCGCAGCTCAGTGATATCGTGCAGGGTAACCAAAACCCTCTCGATGACCTGCTGGTCGTTCACAACAGGGCTCCAGGTCATCTCGAATACCTTTTTCCCGAGACGACTCGAACTGATTTCGAGGATTGGAGGCAGAAGATGGGCGTTCAGCTCCCAAGCGATCGTATCCGACCCGATCACACCATGCAAGGCATTGAAAATCTGATCCTGCTGATCGAGACCAAACGTCGAACGGTTCAAGAGCTCGACTAGGACGCTTTGGCCCACAAGATCCTCCTGATCTGCGATATGCTCCAGATGTTTGGAATACTCGGGATCTGTTTCTAACTTTGTGCCTGATATCGTGCAGATCCCGATCGGGACATGCCTGAGAATCAGACGGATACGCTCGGTTTTCTCCTGCACCTGGTGGGCCAGTCTCTTCGCAAAATGTCGCATTGTCAGGAGTGCAATCAGAACGATCAGCAGCAGGAGGACGCTCGTCCCCGAGATAAGCAAGAGACGCCTCTCACGCCGTTCTGCCGCTTGTCTCTCATGTTCGAGTGCAAGCTCCCTCTGGATCGTCTCCCGTCTGACTTCTTCCGTTTTTAGACCAAGCTCGACAGAGAGGGCGTTCACCTGCTTTTTCTGCTCTTCGGCAGCGACCTCTCGAAGACCCCGAAGCAACTGTTTTTGGAGCTCAAAACCTTGTTTGAAATCACCAAGGCCTTCTGCAGCCTGGGCCCATAATTGCAGCAGATAATTGCGATCCCAGGTCTGCTCGGGCCGAATTCTTTGACTGGCTACCGTCAACACCGCTACAGCCTCCGTCCAGTCTGTCAGCCGGTTCAGCGCTTCGACCTGATACAGAAGGACCAAGACATCGTGCTCACTCGTCTTCCACGAGAGCTGAAAATACTTCAGGGCCCGTCGGTAGAACTCCTGAGCCTCCTTGCTCCGCTGAGCCTGCCGTTGGTGATCGCCGAGGACCAGAAAGTAGTCACCATAGCCCATATAGATCTGTGACAGTGTCTGCGAAACACCAATCTCGAGCGCCAACTGCTCAGCAAGCTTGAAATAGCGGAAAGCCTGATCAGGTCGATCCCGCTGGGCCATCAAGAGGTTCATCGCGATACCGTAACTCGCTAGGGACCCCAGATAGCGATACTGATTCTTCTGGCTCCATGCAAGCACGTCCTGATACATGGCCAATCCTTTGCCTTCCTCACCTCTGGCCTCGAACAAGCCCGCGACTCTCAGCTGGGTCCGTTGATAGGGGACGCCATGCTCAGGCCGAGCTGCATCGAGTAGAGCTAAGGCTTTCTGCGCGCTGATAATCGCGGCAGCATGATTTCCGAGCAGATAATCATAATCGGCATAACTCAGCCAGACCTGGTTACAGATGCGAGGCTCCACGATGGTCTCACAGAGCCGAATTGCTTCTTGAAAAACTTGGCGAACCTCAGCCTAACCTAGCTTTTGGCGGACTTTGTGTTCCCCACGTTCCTTTAACACGAGAGCCCATTCGGCTCGGTAAGAGCCCCTGCGAGCGTGATCGAGAAGCTGCTCCCAGAGCAAATCCGCTTCGCTCGAAGGTCGATCACCGAATTTACTTCGTGCGATCAAAACCTGAGCTCGGATCCAAAGGGCTTGATCCTCGGGGAGGCTCAGGTCGGGGATCATGCCTTCGATCTCTTGCATGGCTTCCTGTGGATGGTCCCAGTAACGATCTTCGATCTGCTGCAAACGCTGTGCAAGCATGCCTGTCTCAGCTTGAAGCTGTTCAGGCACCGCCTGAAGCCAAGTAGAAGCTGCGATAACGAAGCAGAGGAATCGTACCACCTTGTCCTTTCGCGACCCTGCAGAGGTCACTCCCCGACGAGACATCTCTAGCCCTGACCGGATCCTTGGACAGGATATCGGCATAATGTATCGAAATTGAAGGCTCAAGCCAAATTCTCGGCTTGAGCCTGCAGCAGGTCATAAGACACTGATTTTTTTGCGCTTAGGCAACCATCTGCTAGCGCCCTAAACGGGGATGTCTGCCCGTGAGGTCTTTGTCCTCACGTCCGTGGTATCAGGGCTGCCTTAAGTCCAGGCACCCAGCAATCGTTGTGATCGGTATCACCCCGAGGGTTGACCAGAATCCAGTAGGACTGATCGGCCCAAGCCGGACCAAACTCCGTTGGGACCTTATCCAGTACGATGCCGGACCTTAGATCGAAGATAACAGGGGCTGATTGAGAAGGCTCTTGGCGACAGGCTACTGCAGCTTTGACTTCATACACATTGGATTCGTAGAGCTGACTAAGGGAAAGAAGGGGTGCATCGATGGTGTTGCTCGGCTTCAGATAGCGATCGTCAGCTGCGACCCAGCAATCGTTATGGTCGCTGTCTCCTCTGGGGTTGACCTTCAGCCACACGAAACCGTTGGCATTGATCGTCGTTTTGCTGACGACATCCAAGACACTCCCAGCCTTCAGTTCGAAGACTACGGGCTGCGACGTACCAGCCTGGGCGCGGCAGTTCAGAAAGGGTTTTGCCAGAGTCGTATAGATCTGAGTTGTACTGATCACGCTTGGCTTCAAAGCCACGAACAGATCACTGTCCGCCGCCTGGTCTGGACCACCACAGGCCACAGTGAAAAGGAACAAGCTGCTGATCGAGGCTAAGGTCTTGTGCTTCATAAGTGTCCTCCTAAGTGAATTAAAATGACGCAACACTGGTTCCAGAGAGTCTCGGTCTCAGCACATCTTTGTACTTTCGGACCTCTTGGTGCAGGGTTCGGCAGGGTTTCCGGCACTTAGCACAATCGGAAGCACCTTTCGTGCCAGCCTCTTGTCTAGGCCTCTGCGCGTCCAGACATAGCCAATCGGCCGGGTTGAACAGCCCTTTTCGGACACGTTGTCTCCGCTCCGGGCTTCGGAACGTGATGCAGCAACTCGCTCGAAAGCAGGCGGAAGCGAGCGTCCCGATCGAAACAGAAGCTTGATGGCCCGTCCCATTGCTCGGTGAACCGTCCTGCAAAGTGATGCGTCACTTGATACGGTCTCATAGCGCCTCTTGTCAAAGCTAGAAGGACACCTTGGGACCGACACTCCTTAGAGGGCACCGATACCGAGACTGTAAGCATCGCAAGTCTGATCAAGAAGGATGCTGCTCCCGTTTCGTACGATCACGCGAGCATATCCACTGGCTGCTGCCGGGTCGAATGGCTCAGTCAGCACTGTGTATTGATAGGTCCCGTTTTGAAAGCTATAGGTCGCAAGACCAGAGTAGGCTCCGATGCTTCCCGTTCCTCCGTTGATGCTGAGACTGGGAACCGCAGGATTGGGGCTTTTATAATCAAACGATCGGTAGGAATAGGTTCCGTTGCTATTTTTGATCACGTAGATGGTCCGTGCTTGAGTCACACACTGGACGACCGCACGAGCCGGAGTTCGACAGCTTTGATCGTATACTGAAGTCGAACCGTTCGTCACGGTCACCCGCCCACCAAATAGAGAGTTCACCTCGTCCAGGACCTGCGAGCGGCGCACTCGGTAGGTGTAACTCCCCGACGTCCAGGTGTAGTAGCAACTGCCAGCCCCACAGTCTGGAGAATCCACAGCATCCGTCAGCAGCACACCTGGACTTAGATTGGGCTTGTTCCAGGAGATATAGACCGGGTTCCCGTATGCTCCGTCCTCTACCGTCACAATCGTGTTTCGCGTGTCGCAAACAAGATCAGCTGGTTTGAATGTATCACCGCCTTTGTTGATGTAAGCTGCCTGCCCCATCGCATGCAGGGCAATCGTGCAATGAAGAACTAGCATCGCACCTAGGAGTGTTTTCTGTCTCATGTTCGTGCTCCCTCTCTGAACTATGGTTTCTGAATGGAGTACTGTCGAGACTGGATCACGACTGTCTGTCCTGAAATGCCCTCAAAACGTCCCCACCGATTTCTGTGACAAGTCTCCTCAAAGTCCCAACGATCACGAACCAAAAGGCCGGTTAGGAGTTGGGGGTCTTTATGTAACGATGGGGGATGAGATCCATTTCAGGACACACACTCACTGATTTCTCAACAAACTACCTGTTGACCAGCTTTAACAGCCGATTCATGATGCAGTCTAGAAGGTTGAAGACTCCCCTCCCTCTTTACCCGCTGACGCGGGTTTCTGAGGAAGTAGATTCCTGGACCTACGAGCTATCGTTCGAAACATCTCTCCAGGCGATCCCCACCCTCCCGGCGGTTCAGTCTGTTGCCAGACGGATTTGTGTCTTTCTTTGATCTCTGATCAAAGTTTTAGGTAGTGATTTTTTCGCTACAACACCATGATTTGAATTTTTCAAAGAACAGATCTGCTTGGGTTTTTACCAGATCAGGCGACGAGGGAAGTTAACAACAAAAGATGCAAAATTGCAAGATGATCCCCGACCTAAGAGAATGCCGGATCACTATTCATTCCCGCCTTGCTCACTCACTGATGTTCGCTTCTGAAGACGAAGTTTTTCGCGATGTTTACTAAAGCACGATCCGCCCATCGCAGCGATCGCGACTTGGTTCTCGCCAGGAAACCATCGCCTGGGATTGCCGCCTTAGCCTGCCGAAGATGGAGCAGTCCCTTCGGAAACCAGTCCAAACAGCCTGTCAGTCTCAGAGACTTAGCTGCCCAAGTCTTCTGCTGAAAAAGGACCTTGGGTTTGACTCGAGTCCTGATAGAATACGGAGTCGTCGAACGCGCCTCCGCCCAGGTGGATCGGCTTAAGCCTCAGGTGGAACCATGACACAAAAATCATCCGTTTTACCCAATCCCATCGTCAAGGGACTGACCCCAGAGGAGCATATTCAAAGGCTCCAGTTCGCCTTAGCGTCAACGAATCTCGGGATTTGGGACTGGGATCTTCGGGATGATGCTGTCCATTTCGATCGTCGTTGGTGCGAAATGTTAGGGCTCGACCAGGACGTGACGCCCATGCACCTGTCAACCTGGGAGACGCGTGTCCACCCCGATGACCTTCCTCGATGCTATGAAGACATCAATGCCTACCTTCAGGGGCAAACGCCCATCTACCGGAACGTCCACCGCATGCGACACGCGAATGGGGACTGGATCTACATCCTCGACTGCGGAAGCATTTCAGGACGCGACGCAGATGGTCGCCCCATCCGCTTCACAGGAACTCACACCGACATCACTCAAGAGGAAAGAGCGAGACGTTTACTAGCCCATCGCTCCGAGCTGTATGACAGAATGATTCGATTTTTACCTAGCGCCGTTGTCATGTTGGATAAAAACCTTCATTACATCGTAGCGAGCGAACGCTGGCTTCAGAGTCAAAACCTCAGCGAATCTCAACTTCGCGAACTGCCTCCGACAGCCTGTTTTCCGCACAGTGGTCGTGACTGGCATGAAGTCGCAAGACGAGTCCTTGACGGCGAAACCCTGCAACAGGATCGAGAGCTTGCGAAGCAAGCGGACGGTCGACAGAGATGGTGCCGATGGGTCTGTTTACCCTGGACCCTAGAGGAGGGAGAGATTGGTGGTTTGATCTTCATGATCGAAGACTTGACCGAAAGTATCTACCTTCAGCAGCGCATGGAAACGGAGTCACGTCTCCGATCACTGGGTAAGATGGCAGGTGGAATTGCTCACGAGGTGAACAATCCTCTCGCTATCATCCGGGCCCATGCTGAAATCGTTTTGCTGAAGCAAGCCCAAAAGACCCTGACAGCTGACTTTCTGCACCAATCTATGGACGGCGTCATCCACACGACCCGCCGGATCGAAGGAATCATTCGCGCCCTACGCACGATTAGCCATGGCTCAATCAAGACCCAGCTTACACAGTGTCGACTTGAGTCCATTGTGAACGAAACCGTCGAGCTCTGTCGCGAGCGCTTTGCCGAAAAGAATATTCGTCTGACCATCGATCTATCAGGACTATCGGCTCCAGACATAAGGGTGGATGTCGCTCAGATTTCACAAATCATTTTCAATCTTATCAATAACGCTTACGATGCCGTCCACGATCTACCTGAGCGTTGGGTCCACCTCGCAGCAATCGAGGAACCAAACCTTGTTCGGCTCGTACTCCAAGATAGCGGTCGAGGTATTGCCCCGGATGTTGTCGATCGCATGATGACACCATTTTTTACGACCAAGGAAGTTGGAACCGGTATGGGTCTAGGCCTCAGTCTCTCGCGCACCTATGCAAAAAATCATGGTGGAGAACTTTTTTACCAAGAAATCAATGGACACACTGCCTTCGTGCTCACCTTGCCCACGAATCCATCTCTATCCTAAATGTCGACGGGAAACGTTCGGAACCCGTCGACAAGCGATCGAAGAAAAGCCGCGACTGTTCACACAAAGAGGCTCGAGGCTTTTCCCTGGGATGCTCGAAGAGCAGGGGTACACACCGCCTCCCTGTCTAGATCTCAGACAATGAGAGCCCCTGGTTATGCAGTCTCTGTACAGCTGCATAGGTCCAGGAACCCTTTGCTAAAAATTTCCTGCCCAACGTCGGACCCTGCCAATAGCTGTCAGAGGTAAGCCGGGCCTTCTGCTTTGATGGCTGAAACATCAGTCCCTTAGACATTGGCCCCATTCTTGCTTCCCATACGAACTTTGTGAGATCTAGCGTCAGTCGGCACCTACGGAGAGTGGAGAGTCTCCAGCATGCCCTCCGTCTGATGCTTAGGTCAAGACACCGAACGCAAGAGACCCATTGGTAAAATGGATCAGGCTCCAAGGAGAACATCAACGTGTTGAAGCTTCTGTGGCCATTTCTGATCGCACCCTTGCTTTGGTCCTGCACGTCGGAAGATCCGGTGGCAACCCAGATGAAACAAAAGATGTCGAGCCGAGATCAGTCAGCCAATACCGGCGGTAACAAAGTTTTCATGACATACCAAGAGAGGATCGATTCGCGAAAGTTTGGCCTCGCTCCCGATCCCAATCTTGACGGCAAAACCCTTGCGCAGATCCTGACGAGCCAAGTCGCTGGTCGTGACGACGCTCAGCTTTGTAGTGCCTGCCACAATAAAGACGACGCCCAGGGTGGATATGGGGTTCCTGTTGCCAAGAACGGTTCGAATCCCGGCATGAAGGCAACCGATATGATCGGTCTTTATACGTGGTGTGGTCCGGGCGGCTGGGCGGATCGATTCGTCGCCACGCCTTCCAAACCAGCCAATCTCAAGGCTGTGATTCGGGCTTGGCGCAACAACAAATGCCAATAACCTTTCTTCATCTTGCAAGCCTTCACAGAGCAAAGGATGCACTGCGGATCACCCAGCTCGGGAAGCTCGGGATGCGATCGATCGCGGTCGCGACCAAACGGGCCGTATAACTTTTTCCAGCGTCGATGACCCCTTCGGGCAGAGTGTAGGTCGGCGTTGTTCCATCGATCGGCTCGGACGCGAACACTTTGATGGACGATGCATCGAAAACATGCACGGACCAACGGTAGGTCGCTACACTGCCAAACGGTTGTCCGCTTATCGTGACCTTCCGAGTCGCTTGATCGTAAGTCCCACGAATGACGCCAGTCACCATGTTAGGAAAGGTGAAGGGAAACTCACTGATACTCACGGTACTACCTTGAGTTGTGACATGCTGGAGAAAGAGGACCTGATTCGCCCTAGGAACACTCCCGTTTCGCAGTTGGACCCGTCGCGCGTAGGTCAGATCGTCTGCAGCCCCGTCTTCACTCGTTCCATCATCAACGAGCGTCAGATCCCATGGGCTTCGCTGCAGCTCTCCCGTCGATAGATCGAAACGAACACTCTGGGACTCTGCAAGCATAGCCTCTGGACCACGAACCTTCATGGCGCTGGGTTTATCCGTGTCAAGCACTCGGGTCGTAAAGGTCACGGTCGTCGCCAGACTTTCATCGTCCTGCACATCCTGCATCACTTGCACAGATAGATACTGGATCTTTTTGAAGAAGTAGAGGTCACCTAAGGTCTGACCCAGATCCGCGACTTCATCTCCGTTAGCGTCAGCATCGAAGGCATCCAACGTGCCGTCTCCATCGTCGTCCGCATCAAACCAATTTGCAACTCCATCACCGTCGATATCGCTGTCGACATCGTTGGCAATACCATCGCTATCGGTATCCACTTTTGCTGCGAAGAGAGCCCGCGATTCCCGTCCGTTCGGAATCAAGTCGTTATCCTCATCGAGGGCTTTGTCTGTTTCCCAGGCAATATCTGTGACATCGGTGAAGTTGATGACAGGCCCGTTGTGGACCAAAGTAGGCAAGCGCAATTTGCTGGAGCGGAAATACTGCCTCACCGTACCAGTTTCCTTCCCGGCATAACTTAGCACAGCCGAAAAGCGATACTGAGGGTCAAGCAGAACGAGAGTATGCGGCTCATTGAGATCGACCCCCTCGATCGAGTAGTTGCCCACAGCGTTGATGACGGCCGCGTGAGAAATGCCGGTATCCCTCTGGACCATCGCCAAGACCCATTGATACATCTCCGATTGACTTCCGGTGATGCTCTTGATTGAACCGCTCAGGGTCGATGCAGTGGGTGACAATCCGTCCTCTCCACCTCCCCCGCCCTGCCCTCCACAGGCCGCAAGGCTCAGCAGGCTGCTGAGAAGCAGCCCGATCTTTTGCTTGCTGAAAGGCTTCGCTTTCACTAAGAAGACTCCGTCTCTCCGGTTGATCTGGGGAGAAGATCGGCACTTCCTCGTAAATGTTTACAAGCAGGTGCAAGTCGCACGGTCGAGGACATGGAACAAAACCAAAGACGCTTTCAAAAGATCAATGATGGCTTTACTTGCGAAAATTGCGCAGCAAGGGTACCACCGGCAAGACGAACCTGTCGTAATCACTGCCCCTTCTGCCTCTTTTCTAAGCATGTGGATATTTTTCCGGGGGATCGCGCCAATTCATGTGGGGGTGCTTTACAGCCCATTGGCTACGAACTTTCAGGCAAGAAAGGACTCGTGCTCCTCTTCCGCTGTCGTCGCTGCCAGGCGGAAACCCGAAATGTGGCGCTCCTAGACGATCCGATGGCTTCGGACGACTACCAACGGATTCTCGCTCTCAGCCTTCCTCGATGATGTTCGTTGACACCGGCAGACTTTACCCTTAAACAAGTGTCGGTTCGACGAGTCCCACGCACGATGCAAGTTAGACTGTCGCAGGTCGTTTCGGCGACTTGAGGAAAGTCCGGACATCGCAGGGCGCAATGCTGGCTAACGGCCAGGCGGGGAAACCCGACGGCAAGTGCAACAGAAAGCAAACCGCCACTTTATCTCGCAAGAGAGGAAGCGGTAAGGGTGAAACGGTGAGGTAAGAGCTCACCAGCAGTTCTGGTAACAGACTGGCTAGGTAAACCCCATTCGATGCAAGGCCAAACAAAGAGGACTCCCGCAAGGGGGTACAGCTGGCCCAGCTGGCTCTTGGGTAGGCCGCCCGAGGTGAGCGGTAACGCTCATCCCAGACTAATGACAGTCTCGGTCCGTAAGGGCTAGACAGAATCCGGCTTATCGACTTGCTAAGGTGCGTGGGACTCGTCCACTTTTTTGAGAGCATCATGCCTATCCGAACGCCCGATCCTTTTCGTGACCCCTTACATAACAAGCGGCCTGAGGTGAATCGCTACCTCGATCTCTTGAAAGGCAGCGCGACCTCAAGTCTACCCGCGCTCTATGGGCCTGCCCTCCAGCCTTGGGCCGGTCGCTGGCGAGACTTGGCCACTCAGCGCATGAAGCAGCCGCCGAGCAAACTCGTTTTGGAGATAGGCTCTCACTTTGGCGAGGTCGTCCTCCAGATGGCCCATGACTTTCAGGACGTCAGCTTCTTGGGCATGGACATCACCCTTAAACGGGTCGTCAAACTTGCTCAAAAGGCCGAACAGGACGGACTCATCAACCTCCACAGCCTCTTAGCCAACGCCCGTGGGATCGATCTCTTATTCGGAAAAGCCGAACTCGATGGGGTCCTGATCTTTTTTCCCGACCCTTGGGCGAAGAAGAAACGGCAAACCAAGCATCGGCTTGTTGATAACGATTTTTTGACTTACTTAGCTCCGAAGATCCGGAACGATGGCTTCTTCTGGTTCAAAACGGATTGCGAACCTTATTTCCACGAGGTCACTGCAGCACTGACCGCACAGGGATGGCGCTCGTTCCAGCCCTTGTCAGGAGTGGCATCGCGAACTTACATCAGTCGTTTCGAGCGCTTGTTCAGGGACCAGGGCCTCCCCATCCACGAAAGTCTCTGGCAGCCACCCTTGCTTCTCAGTGATGTGTGACAAGCTGCTGTCCGCAAATCTTTCCGATCCGTAAGGGCTCCGGGGTCATGTTGTGTCAAGTTGCGCCGATACCCCTCTCGTTGGGAGAGGAGTGAAGCGTGGCAAGCGATGAGTCTCAGAAACCAGAAAAGCGCAGTCCTTTGAGGCTGTTAGCTGATAATGAAGAAGCTCGGGCCGCATCTCCGCAAAACCCGTGGGTAGGAACGGATCTCGCCAAGTTCGCCCAAGATGTGATAGCTTTGAATCGTCAAGCAGACTTGTCACCTCAATCGACTAAGTCAGACGATCACAAGTGTCGCGTTGCCTCGCTTGAAAGTCTACAAAGAGGACTTAAGATTCGACGAGGCCCCGAACCGGATGTCACACCCGAAAAGGTGGCCATCTTGAGATCTCATCGCAAGGAGTAACAAAAGACATTGGAACCGGACAGTCATCCATACATAAGAGTTGCGTCGGCGACCCAGCAGTTTCGTATCCGCTCTGAATCGATCGATCTGATCGCCCGCGCTGTCTGCACTGGGCTTGGCTTAGGTGATTATGAAGTCTCTTGGGATTTCGTCGATCCTACGACGATGAAGGAGCTCAACAGCCAGTTCCGAAGTAAAGACCGCTCCACGGATGTCCTCTCGTTCCCTCAGGAAGAATGGCTGACACCTCGACTGTTCAAACGCCCCGAATGGCCTCTTTCCCCGCGGATGACCGAAGACGAAGATACGCCTCCTCAGGTCCTAGGCGATGTCGTCATTAGCCCCGCCGATGCTATGCTCAACGCCGAACATATCGGACACAGTTTTGACCGGGAGACATGCTTTCTTCTCGTCCACGGCATCTTGCATCTGTGTGGCCACGACCACATGGAGGCTGAGGAAGAGCGCCTTATGATCGACCAACAGAAACTCATCATGGAGTTTCTCGAAACGGTTACAGATCACCCGCTTTGGGCTGACTGCATCAGTCTCGAGGCTTAACACCATGGACCAGTTTCTGACCACGGATTTAAGCGAGATCCTGATGATCGGGATCTGCATCCTATCAGTGGCATTTTTCTCAGCTGCTGAAACGGCCATCACTTCCCTCGGCGTTCTCAAAGCGCGCCATGCGATGCAAAGTCGGGGTGGATCGGCACAAGCCTTGCGTCTTTGGCTTCAACACCCCTCGCGTGTTCTGACGACGATTCTTATTTTCAGCAACTTAGCCAAAGTCTTAGCTTCGGTCCTGGCCGCCGACATAGCGATTCGCCATTTGGGTGACCAAGCCCTTGGATTCGCCATCGGCGCTGTGACCTTGCTGATTCTCGTGATCGGGGAAATCATTCCGAAATCCTTTGCCCGAGCGAATTCGGAGGGCGTGTCCCAGCTCGCGATGCTTGGAATCAACATTCTATACCGACTTTTTTACCCTATTATTTGGTTCTTTTCCGAATTGGCCACCCGTGCCATTCGGCGCCTCGGCAGCGAGCAGTCGCTGCAGCCAACCATCACCGAGGAGGAACTCGAGTTTCTCATCGAGGTCGGCGAGAAATCTGGCGTCATTGAGGACATGAAAAAAGAGATGATCAATGGCGTCTTCGAGTTCGACGAGACCAAAGTGCGGGAGATTCAAACACCTCGGACTGACATAGTCGCCGTAGAAAAAAGTGATAGCATCGAGCACGCGGTCCGCCTCATCATACAGTCCGGTCACTCCCGACTGCCCGTATACGACGAACAAATTGACAACATCATGGGTATCGTGTTCGCAAAAGACCTTTTGCGGCATCTTGCGGATCCCAAGCGGAAGTCAGGCACCCCAGCCCCCGGTCTCACCAGCATGATGCGAGAACCGCAGTTTGTGCCCGAGAGCAAACCCTTGATGGAAGTCTTCAAAGAGCTCAAACAGTCGAAAAATCATATGGCCATTATCATCGACGAGTATGGTGGGACAGCGGGCCTTGTGACCATGGAAGACATACTGGAAGAGATCGTGGGTGATATTCAGGACGAGTTCGATGCTGAAGAAGCTAAGATCCTGAAGATCGAAGAAGACATCTACGACGTAGCAGGTTATGTCAACATCAGTGAATTCGTCGAATTCTTTGAGTTGGACGAATCCTTTGCCAAAGATATCGAGGGCGAGGTCGACACCATCGCAGGCTGGATGACGCAATTGCTCGGACATCTGCCCGAGGTGGGACAAAGCGTCACACACGGTGTTTTAACCTTTGAGGTCACCGAGGTCGATCGGCACCGAATCGAGCGTCTCCGGGTCACACGCCATCCCCAAAGCGAGCACGAGACAGTGGCCGAAATGGGATCTTGAGGCCTGATGCCTGTGACATGACGTGACCAGCAGACGCGCTTCGCTTCCCGGACAACGTCAGCATCGTCATGAGACGAACCCGGTGATCTTAGCTCATCGGGCTGTTCAAGCGAGATCGCAGCGCATGAACTCGCTGCAGAGCCTCTTCCAGCCGACGATAAAAGGCAGGACTTCGCTGTGCCTCACGGCTTAGGGCCTCAACAGCCCAGCGGTAACGGTCCAGCTCCCGACACACCAGGATCAAATCAACACCAGCAGCTACTGCTGCAATGATAGCGGCGCACCAAGGCTCACGACTCTGGTCGATGGCCTTCATATTCATATCATCACTGACAATCAAACCGCGATAATGGAGCTGCTCTCGTATCAGGGTCTGCATGATCTTAGGAGAAAGACTCGCGGGACGCTCGGCATCGAGTGCAGGGTAGGTTGCATGAGAAATCATGATCATAGGACACTCGGGCATCAGCCGTGCAAAGGGTAGGAGCTCGCGCGATTGCAGCAAAGCCCGGTCGGCATCAATCCTCGCCCCACTTTCGTGAGTATCAAACCCGGCATCGCCCTGACCTGGAAAGTGCTTGAGGCAACCCCACACGCCTGCGCCTTGCAGTCCGCGCAAAAAGGCTCCAGCACGGAGCACCACAGTCTCGGGATCGCGACCAAAACAGCGATCGCCGATGGAGAGGTTGTCTTCCCGTGTCAGTATATCAAGTACCGGTGCAAAGTCGACATTCACACCCAATCGAAGCAGGCTAGCCCCGACCACAAAAGCGTAGTTCTCGATCGCGAGCAGAGCCTCGGCGTCCGCTGAGCCTTGCATCAGGCCCAATGCCGGCCCCTGGTCCGGAAATGGCGACCGCAACCGTGCAACTCGTCCCCCCTCTTGATCGATGGCGATGATCAGCGGAGTCGAACTCAGCGCCTGGATGCTCCTGCAGAGCTGGAGAATGCGATGGTAGCTCGATGATAAGTTTCGGCGAAAAAGAGTAAAACCGGCAGGTGGAACCTGCTCGAAGCAAGTCCTCTCCTCCGGTGACAAATCGACCCCTTCAAGCGCCGCCAGTACGACTGCACCAACCTGATTGGGATGCATGCCATCTACTCGTCAATAATCTGCAGAATGTAACGCCGGTTGAGCTTGGCGGCCGCACAATTCAGAATCGTGCGGATGGCATCGGCCGTACGCCCTTGGCGACCGATGACCTTGCCAATGTCTTCCTTGGCGACCTTAAGTTCGATGATATTAGTCTGGTTTCCCGTGATCTCACTGATTTCGATTCGATCCACCTCATCCACGAGAGCCTTCGCTACGTATTCCACCAGCGCTTTCATTGAACCATCATCGTGCTGCGACATATCTATCTTCCGTCTAAATCAGTTACCGCATATCACCAAGGCTGAAACCTCTCTACCTTCAATCTTACAGAAAGATGCTAGTGAAGAAAAGGAGGCAATCTTTGCAGCACGTTTTTTTCTCCGCAGGAACTTTGTCCCGTCTGCTTTTGCAAGAAAACAGGTCGACAACATCCTAATATTGTGAAGGTTTTCATACATAATTCCCGCTTCTGATTTTTTCGACAATGATTTTTTCTGGCATGGTGGGATCGCGGGGGTCGACTGTGAAGAACGCTTGTTGCTCGCAGCGTCGCTTGTTTTCCAGGAGCCAGCGCAGAATATCAGCTAGTCCCTTGTTACGTTTGTCACGAAAGAAGGGGTCGTTTTCCAATGCGTCTTTAGCCTTTTTCAAGGCCCTGACTTCTTGAGCGTCGGATTCCCGAACCGGATAATCGTTCAGGTCGTACTTGGCAATGTCCTCAGGGAGGACCCCGAGGAAGCGCACCTCAGGCGCCGAATAATCTGAGTTGCGGATCAAAGAAGCCGCCGAACCAGCTTTGAGCGTGCGAAAGATATTCTGCATGGTGTAAGCGTCAAGATCGCCAAAGAAGTAGAGAGGGACCTGCAATTGATCCTGAATCCGCTTTAACCAGCCACGGACTGCATTGGATGGCACACCTTGAGCGCCGACTAGGATACAGTTGTGACGCTTGGTGAATCCATTGGCCACTAGGGTATTGGCTGTGCCCTCCGACTCCACGATCAGACAGTAGTCAATTTTTTTGCGAGCACTGAGGGTCAGGTTTTGGGGACGGTTTTTAGGCTGAAATGGCGAGGTCCCCAGCTGGGAAAGGTCGATCACCGCCCGCCCTCCATCGCTCAAAGACTCCTCGACGACAAGCTGCTGGGAGTAGGTTTGTCCGCCACGATCGTTAGCATAGCAGTTGAGCTCTTCTCGGTAACATTCGAGGATCTCGCAGATGAAATCGATGATAGAATCGGATTCGTCTTGGTCTGCGAAATCGATGGGTTTGAGATGGTTGTTGTGCTTCACCTCACCTTTGGAAATGTAATACAACTCACGCTTGGTGTTGACCGCACCCGTTTCAATATTACGCAGCAAGATCTCAAGCATAAAGATAGCTCGTGACATCTTCTTGACCGAGGCCACGTTGAGTTCCGTCCGAATCTTTTTCTTGCCTGGAGTTAGAAATCCCACTTTGTGATCGTAGATGGAATTATCCAGACTGCACTTGGTCGCTTCGATCACAGGCCGCCTAGCTTTCTCAAGATCCTTCAGGAGCCTTTCACAGAGTTCCTGGGTCAGTTCGGGAATATCATGTTGTAAAACTTTACCGCGCATCGTTGCCCTCCTCTGCTCCCGTGATGCTCATCATTTCGTCTTGGCTTTGCCTGCCGACTTCGCAGGTTTTGACTTGGTTTGACGTGCAGCCTTAGCTGCAGCCGGGGCTTTCGCAACTTTCTTTTTTGCAGCAGCAGGCGAAGTCTTGGTCGTACCTTTGCTCGCCCCGGCGCTTGGTTCGGTCTTCGCAGTTTTATCACCTGCAGCTTTACCCTTGGCGGAACTCGCCGGGGTTGCTTTGCCTGCATCATTCTTGCCTTTGGCCGATGCCTTCGTCTTGTCCTTCGCATCACTTGGACTCGACTCGCCGCTTGCTGCCTTGCCTTTCGTAGCTTTGGCTCCCTTGGTTACATCGACTCTGCTTGGTGCTGGCATTTTTTTTCCTGTTTTGGCAGCTGTCACTTTACTCTTGCTTGTGGGTGAAGCCTTGCTCTTCGTGCCGCCGGAACCACGGATGTTTGAGGTCGCAGCTTGACCTTTTTTGCCCTTGGCTCCCGTGGGAACCTCGACGTCACTGGCTACCGCCTTTTTACCCCTTTTGCCTGCCTTCGCTCCTGCTAAGATCTCGCCACTATCGTCACCAGTTGCTGCCCGCTTCACTGTAGAACCGCGACGACTCTCTATCACGGTTTCGGCGACTGCTCGCTCGCCTTTTTTATTCTCTTTACTTTTGCGGACAACGGCTTCATCGTCGTCCTCCTCAATCTCCTCATCGTGATCTTGGTCCTCTTGCTCACGAGCCATGATCAGATCATAGGCAGCCCCCAAGCGCTTTCGCTTGCTGGCCAAATGTTTTTCCAATCGTCGGTCGGCTTCTTCTAACTCGCGCTCTGCCACCTGAGTATCTCGCCCGAGAATCTTCAGCAGACCTTCGTGAGCAGCCGCTTTCCGACTATCGTTCGATTCTGTCAAACGAACGAGACCATCGACAAGAATCGGCGCGAACTGTTCGATATGCTGCATCTTGCTTTCTAGCATCGCCTCTTTGTGCTCACGCCGCAGATGACGTGAGAGGCGCTGTCCAGCTTGCATCAGGGCCCGACGAATCTCTTCGACAAGTTCGTCGGAAGCATCGATCGTTTCTTTTGAGGCATTTTTGAATTTGATAAAAGGTGATACCACCGAAACGGCAATGATATAGGGTCCAGAAGGAATCTGACCGCGCGCCTGCTTCAGACCGTAGACCTTCCAATTCACTGTCGTGATCGCTTTGACGATGGCACAACCAGCCTTATCGAACTGCAAGGGAACGCGATTTGCAAAGCGCAGGACTTGGACGCTTTCGTCTTCCTCGTCTTCTCCACTGCGCTGCCCGGAACTACTCAATCGAGCGAGCGCAACCTCGACCTGGATCGGTTTGAAATCGCAGATGGCGGGCCGTCGCGTCACAACGGAGAAATAATCGATATCACCTAGGCGTAGAATGCTTTTGGCCAAACCTGCCTCGCCTATGGCCAAGACCGAACCGGTCGAGGGCGGCAAAAGCTGGGCTTCCTGGATCGCACTAAACAGCTGCTTAAACTCGTCTTCTTTCAGGTCCGGTACCAGCCGATCGAACATCTTCTTCGGAATCTGGTGATTGGCGATCAGGTCCTGAAAGACAGGATCGGTGATCCGCGAGAAGGCGTTTTGCAGCCAATCACGAACGGGGATGGTGCCAAACAGCTTGGCATGAGCCAAAAATTCACCAAGTTTCATGGTATGCGGGTGGGGCGAGGTTGCCTCGGGGATATGGGGCACCTTGGTGCTCACCCTCTCGATGTGGACCTCTTCTTCATCCAACAATTTATAGTGAATCTCGAGATGGGGATTGACCAGTACATTGCTACGGAGAAAAGCTTGCAGACCAGCCTCGCCGTTGAGCTGCACGCGACCGTCGATCAGAAACTCCACTAGGGTTCCATGGGGACGATCCCAATCGATGTCTTCTTTGTCTTTGAGGACGCCCCTGTTGTTTTTGAGATCGATCTCAATCCGAGCACGGACCGCCTTCTTCTGCCCCTTTTGTTTGGTGACGACATAAACACCCTGAGCCGAGGTCTGCATGGCCCAAGTCGTTGCCGCAGAAATGCCGATCCCTTGCTGCCCGCGGGTGCAGCGACCACGGCCGAACTTAGACGATGCTAGGTATTCTCCGAAGACCTTGGGCAGATCTTTGAAGGCGATGCCAGGCCCGTTATCTTCGACTCGAACGAGGATCTGATCGGTATTCTTTGTGGAGCCTTTCCCAGTCCGTTCGATCACGATCCGTATGGTCGGTGGAATGCCGTGTTCTTCACAGGCGTCCAAGGAGTTGTCGAAAGCCTCTTTCAGGGTCGTCAGGACAGCTTTAGTCGGGGAGGAAAAGCCGACCTGCTGTAGGTTCTTGGCAAAATACTCCGCGGTGCTACTGGTCTTGATCTCTGCTTTAGCCCTAACCTTACTCACCTTGCCCGTCTCCTCTCTCGGCACCAAACGGCACAGCGATGATGCACTGGCTCTCATTAAACTATACAAAACTACCGGCGCCCTGTCGTCTCCCCCCGACTAAACAGCCGAGATAGCGCTCTTTTTCTTTACTTTTATGGGGTTGGGCCAAGCCCCGCCTGACATGAAAGTCTCCGAGGGGCTGAACCCCGCTTATGGACTTGGCTTTCAGGCCGATCCTGGTATAATCCCCAGACCTTGTGGCCTATACCACGCCTTCCGTTCTCCTCCCTCTTGAGGTCACTATGCTTGGCAACACCCTCGCGATCCTGTGCGCGGTCTCGTGGTCCCTTTCGGTTATTCTCCTCAAGATGTCGGGGGCTCAAATTCATCCCCTCGCGCTGAATTTGATCAAAAACGTCGTAGGCCTAGTCTTTTTGGGTCTGTCTGCATGGATCTTTGAGGGCACTCTGCACTGGCCCGAGCGATTCTCTGATACCAAATGGCTCCTTTTAAGTGGATTCCTCGGTATAGGCCTTGCGGATGGCTTGATTCTCAAAGCGATGCAACATCTTAGAGCCTCCCATGTGGCCATTCTCGAGTGCCTTTTTGCTCCCTTCGTGATCATTCTCTCGGTCTTTCTTTTGCAAGAGCGCCCCACACCACTCATGCTTATCGGAGGCGCCCTCATCATTGGGGCGCTGTTCTGCGTTAGCCACCCTGAGGAAGATCGAGACAAGGGTCCCGGTATGTCCCAGCGGACCCAAGGCATCATCTTGATGGCGATCGGTCTCTTTTTGATCGCCTATGGTATTGTCATCGTCAAGCCCCTCTTCGATACCGTCCCGCTCTTCAGTCTCGTCACGATCCGGATGCTTGCTGGGGTCTTGGGTTCGGTCTTATTCTATGGTTTTCTGCAAGATCGCCGTGTGAAACTGGTCGCCTTTCTTCGCGCTCCCAACAAGAGCGTACTTTTTGCAGCCTGCTTTCTGAGTTCTTATCTCTCGATCCTCCTTTGGGTCGCTGGCTACAAGTATCTGCAAGCAACGGTTGCGGCCTTGCTGAATCAAACCTCGACCGTATTTACAGTGATTTTTGCTGTCATTTTTCTCAAAGAGAAGTTCACCCGAGCCAAACTTATTGCGACAGGCCTGGCCATGTCTGGAGTGGCTTTGATTACCCTGGGCACGTGAGCGTTGAGAATAGATCGACCCTGACCGTTTGAGAGGGAACAGGGGACTTTAATGGGGAGAAGCCTTCTGCCGGAGAGCGGTGGCGATCAGGCTTTTCGCCGTTAGATCCCACCGCAGGCAAGCAATACCAAGAAAACTCAAACATCAATAGCCTTCGAAGTTTGAGCGCACGCTCGCCGCTTGCTCTCAAGGTCTATCTGGAGCTGATGAGAAGCTGCGAGGAATCTGCATCGTCACGCAATGAACTGCACCACCCGCCGCAATCAGCTCGTCGCTCGGAATAAAGACGACGCGATAACCTGCTGCTTGATAGATCTCGGTAACCTTGGTTTCATAGTCAGCCAGCAGCGCGCTGTCCGCTTGCGAGCGACTTTGGTACTGGGGTATCAGTGCTGTTCCATTGACAAGGAGCGAGTTGGTATAGGATCGGAACAGGCCAGGTCGGGGTAGAGGCATCGGAATTCGCACGACATCAAAGCCAAGCTGCTGCAAATCACTCGCACGCTTGTTCAAGAAACTCTGGATTTGTGTGGCAAAATTGCTGTCCGAGCTTGTTCGCGCGTAGGATAAGGTTTCGGCGCTGATCTCTCCAACAATGATCGTATCATTGTCCAAAAATTTGCCCCACATATCGATGTGGCCCGTTCGCTCATTTGGCATTCGGGGCAGGATGGTGGTCTGGCGACAACCTGCAAAGTCCCGATAGTATGATTTAACAGCGACCGCATCGAGTATGAGGTCGCCCGTCTTGAAGACCTCTGCATTGGCGTCTGTCACGCGCGTGGTCATAAGGCAGTCGCCATCTTCGTTGGCCATGAAGTTGCCGCCCTCATTGTAGACCGGCAAGCTAACTCGCGGCACACCTTTGAATCCGGCCATCGTCCGACCGGTCGAATCATCGGCGGGACGGGAAGGATAGTAGTTGAGGTCGAGCAGATGGAGGTCTCCGCTCGGCGTGAGAGCCCCAAGAGGGGACCAGTCGCGTGCCCAAACGGTGAGCATGCCGCTATCTTTTTGGGGTACTATTTCCACCTTGTTAAGATGAGATCCCAGAGTCTGGCGCAAGCGACTGAAGGCACCACTCTGAAGAGTCAATCCCGAACCTTGCGGCACGGTCAGCCAAATTTTTTCTGCACCGGCATCGAGAATCCCCCGCACAAGATCCTCACGACCATAACTGGATAGCAGTGTTTCAGAAACGATCACGCCCTGAACCGGAGCATACTCCGCAGCAACCTGCTGCTGTCCCTTAAATTGAGCCATAGCTTCGGCTGTCGCTTCCTCATAATGGCCCTTGACTTGGCTCGACTGCGGCGAACCGCAAGCGAACAGACCGAGCGCAAGACCCCCAGTAGCTACGTAACGACTTAACGACATAGAAAATGCTCCTCATCTTGTCTTTGATCGTGATACAGCCTCCCTTCTACTCTCCTTGTCGGACAGGGCCAAGTTTCTTTTCGCGAAATTCTTCCGGTCTCTCCTTGCCGCGTGAGACGACATCTCAGGACCTCGCGATTCGACAGCAAGCAGCCCAAAGATGCTAAGTCTTTTTCTGTAGAACCGAGAGGTGTTATCTTTCCTGAAAGGTCTCTTGAAGGGTTCGCACAGACTATCAAGGTCGGGCCCACAAAGGTACCAGGCTCGGCGTCAACGTGCACAGCCGAAAGATCTATGGCCACAACACCAATGGGCTCAATCGGAACCTGCAGGCGGGGTTTCTAACTGCTGAATTGAAAAAATCTATAGGTTTAAATGAACGGATCAACCGACCTTGATATGCCAAGGCTCAAAGCGAACCCCAAACGGATTGGTCCGATGGTAACGGATATCAACGTAACCGAGATCAGTCAGACGTTTGAAAATGTCTGTCTCTGCAAATTGATCCGAGAAATTACGATGACCCCAGCCGTGCTTCCCGACATCGAAATCGCTAATTCCATGATAGGAATGTCCAGGGGGTGCAAGGGAGCGGGAAGCTTTTGACAGGTTGCCCTGACAGGCCAAAGCTTTGGCGAAAAACAGGTGCAGTTGCTTCACGACACTCCGAATCCCAGACGTCAGCACGAGATTGGATCCGACCTCCCGAACGATGACCTTATAGAATTCTTCCGGTTTGCCACGGAAGAGGTAGTGTCCAGAACCCGGTATTTTGATCACCTCCCTGTCATCGATGGTCGCCGTCAGGGAAGGGGTTATTTTTTCGCCATAAAATCCGTAGGTACGGGCGTCTGTGAAGAAGACCTTTTCGATGAATGCTAGTTCTTCCGGAGTCAAGGCTCCGATACTTTCAGTCGCTGCCGCCTTCAGCAACAATTCATCGAAAGACATCAGATTGAAGTGACCGAAGCCGACTTGACTCTGAGTTTTACTGAGCTTCGTCAAGACTCGCCGCATCAGTCGAAACTCCGAATCTCCAAGAATGATGTCATCGGCGAAGTTCTGGTCGTAATTTTCGATTTTCTCCTGCATCCGACGCGCGAGTTCCGAGTCGAGCGAAGGATCAGGGGGGGTCGCCTGCTGCTTGGCGGCCGCCCAAGCAGGTGTGATCGTTGTCATTCCCAACGCAGCAATCACTGTCCTACAAAACTGACGGCGCTCCATGGCTGAAACACCTTTCTTCGAAATTCGAACCATCAACTCCGGAAAGAATTTCGGCAGAATCGGAGACGACTTTACAGGCTGTCGATGTTCTTACACAGCTGAACCACGCTGTGCAAAAACAATCAAACATTCCAGCACATTAAAAAGAGCACGTCTGTCCTTCAGTCTTTCCTAAAATACTGCCTGAAGCAACTTTTGAAGGCCAAGCCGGCCAGGGACAAAGCATTTTCATGCAGAACACTGAGCCGCCCGACTTGATATACTCGCCGGTATCGACCTCGATCGGCTCGTAGCCATAAGCCTTCAAGGCTGCAACGGTGTGACCGCTGCCTGCCTGCAGAATAACGTGATGTTGATCGGGACAATGGGCGTTACAGGCAAATCCCGGCGCGTCTGCCTCTTCGAGAGGGACTTCGATGAGACGAGGAAAAAGCAAAGAGAGGCGCTGCCAGCCGGCTTCAGTAAATCCTGTGCGACACGCCAGAGCAGTTTGATCGTCGAGGATACTCAAGCAGGTATCCAGGTGATAGAACTTCGGATGGGGCAGTTCGAAAAGTTCGATCTCGGCTCCCGTGATCTTTTGGATGATCTTGTAAATCGAGGCATGTGTGCGGGATCCATAGCCTCCACAGATCAACCGACGCCCCGGCACCCAAAGGGCATCGCCCATACCCTCAAAAAAAGTATTCCGATTGCGATCCGGTAGTTGGTAGCAGCGCACGCCTCGACTTTCCAGTTGCCATCGGAGCGCAGCTACTTCCTGATGCCGCGTGTCATCGGCCATGTTGCTGAGTATCACCGCAGGCTGGCCGTCATGATCGATAAAAGGCAGGGTTTGATTGGCACAAAACACCATATCGGGACAGTGCGGAACTGCGGCCAGAACCGTCACGTCAAGGCCCAGCTGTTCGTAGACGCGCCGCAGAGCTTCCCACTGCAAGCGAGCTTGGCTCCTGTCGATGGCGTTCAAGGTACCGTCTTCTCGTTTCATATGAGGATTGATCGCGGCTACAACGTCAAAGCCTTCGGGATCGACCATGAACACCAGTGACCCGGTCTGACTTGGGACTAGACCCGTTTTCACAGCACGCAAGGACTCGTCGCGCGAGTTCTGAACCATAGAGGGCTCCACTCTTTTGAAATGATCTTGTTTTTTGCCTTATCGTTATCCAAAAAAACTCGATAATTAGCAATTAAATTCAACAATGCGTCAATCATTCGAGGTTCGCTCCATACCGCCAAACCTGAATTTATCGACCAGGTGACCGATATCCTGGCAGTCGACGGGCGTCGAGCTCACAGGCGGAGGGCGGTCGCACGATGCGGCACGGGGCATGGATAGGGTGGACACAGAGTTGGTCGGTCGTTCTCCTCTTGGGGACTGGCGAGGTGCGTGCCGATCTCGCCAAACAGCACCTCGCTTACGAGCGCCTCATTCTGCCTGGTGGCCGCGCGGCATTGATGGGTGGTGCCTACACAGCTCTCTCTTCTGATCCTTCGGGAATACTGTATAATCCTGCGGGTAGCGTCTTCAGCCAGGAAAGCGAGATCTCGCTTAACACTTGGTCGCAGTTTCGCAGTCAAGCTGTGTACAGAGAAGCGGTGCGTGGCCGAGACTTTGAGGAAAACTCCAACACCCGATTTGGTGGCTTCACGGGTGGTTTGTTTCAGCGTAAGCCCTTTACTCTTGGGTACGTGATCACCACTCTCGACAAGCGGGATATCAATCAAGACGACTATTTTTTCGATCTCTCAAACGCCGAAGGCGAGGTGCGCAACTTCACGCGCATCCACCAGGAAAGCAACTCTTACGACCTCTTTGGTGGCAGCTTGGCCGTGGCAATCGGTAAATCCTGGGGCCTGGGTGCAGTGGTATTTTTCTACGATCGCAGTATTGAAGCCATGGATTACCAGCAAGTCGAGTACAACGGCGGTCAGGTGCTGGTCCAAGAGACCAAGATTAAAGTGGGCAATCAAGGGTTCCTAGGAACCCTGGGACTATCCTACCGCGGCCCAGAACTGTCGCTCGGTCTGTCGGTCAAGGCAGGACATTCGGTCACAAATAGAGGTTTAGTCAATCTCAATTCGGTCACGCACCCTTACGATAGCGCCGTACCGACCGTCGTGAGCCTGAGTTCGAACCAGCATGATGAGGATGAGGAACTCATCCCAACCAACTCTCGGCTCGGTCTCGCCTGGTACCCGAACTCGTTTTTTCTCCTGAGTCTCGATGTTCACTATTCGAGTCCACTCCGCAGCTACAACGGCACTCCTGATCGAGAGGAGACGTGGAACGCCGCTCTGGGGTTGGAGATCGGCTGGAGCGCCTTTAAAGTTTTGGGCGGCATCTTCACCAATCACTCGCTATTTCCTGATATTGATGAGGAGCAAAATGGCCAGCAACTGGTCCACCTCGATTATCTGGGTACATCAGGTGGCCTTGCGTTTCTGAACAAGTCCTTCGATATCTACCTCGGATATGTGCAACAGAGGGGCCAAGGGCGCTCGCAGATTATCGCTGACTCGGATGAAATCCAAGACGTTGATGCCATACTCGAGAACTATGTCGCCAGCTGGAACTTCAAGCTGCGATGACGCAAACGTCTCGCCGGGCCTTCACTCGCTGGGCCCTCACTCGCTGGGCATTCACTCGCTGGGCATTCACTCGCTGGGCATTCACTCGCTGGGCCCTCACTCGCTGGGCCCTCACTCGCTGGGCCCTCACTCGCTGGGCATTCACTCGCTGCGCCCTCACTCGCTGAGCATTCACTCGCTGCGCCCTCACTCGCTGGGCCTTCACTCGCTGGGCCTTCACTCGCTGGGCCCTCACTCGCTAGGCCCTCACTCGCTAGGCCCTCACTCACCGTGTCCCTGAAACCCAAGTCCCCAAGCATCTTGATACAACTTGAGTTCGCACTTGCTTACTCCGCGGCCTCTTCGACTTCCCTCCAAGCCGCAACCGCCTGCCTTTGCAAACGCCAGGGTGCTGCCTTGAGCCCTTTGACGGCGACTAGCTCACCCAATGGAATCATCTCAGGTGGTGCTGCGGACGACGGCCCCTGTTTGAGATACTGAAGTTCGAGCAGGGACCGCTCACTCTTGGAAAAGAAGGTCATACGCTCGCCTTCTTCAGCCTGAAAGACTCGAACCAATGAACCATCAGCGAGATCCTCAGCCTTCCAACGTCGAACCCCATAATGCCCGGGACGATGCTGTGCGAAGGCTGCTGTATAGATCTGCTCTGGACGAAAAAGTCCCCAGGCCATGAGAGGCGCTGAAAGTACTTGAGATGCACCGGCAATGAAGACTCGCATCTCTCCGTCTTGCGTGACAGCATAGAGCAGGTCGGCGGCTCGCACCTGACCGAGCTTTTGTCCCTTGCCACTCAGCTCCAGTTTGCGTGCCTTGGGGTCGTAGCAAAGGGTGGCGACAGCTATGTCAGGTGCCAGTTCGCCGAGTACGCGAAATTCACAGATGGATCGTTCACTAAGCTTCTGACCACGAACACCACGCCCACTCCAATTGAGACTAGCAAAGTTGAAGAACCAAGGTTCGTGAGCACCGTCCAGATGAATCTCCAGCCAATCATCTTTGGCTTCCGCCGTCAGACGGGCACGAAGGACTTCACAACCGCCCTTCACAAGCTCATAGAGTTTCTCACGGCTCATAGCACCCAGCTTTTGGCGTTTAGCCCAGAGGCTATCCTTGTCGGGATCTCGGAAAAGCAAGTGAAGTACACTCTCTGCACCTTCGTGAGGTAAAAGAGCAAGATAGAAGATGTCCTCTCCGACGAAACATTTCTCGCTCACTTTTACTACAGCAGCCTGACCATTGCGCCGAAGGACAAAGACTTCATCGAGATCCGAGCATTCCGTTACGAACTCGTCTTTCTTGAGACCTGTCCCCAGAAAACCTTCGGCACGATTCACATACAGCTTTTGATTAGCGATCACCACTTCACGAGCTTTGATTTCGCCAAAGCTAGCGATCGTTGTACGTCTCGGTTCTTTCACATACTTTTCTATCAGCGAACGGTAGTAGGCGATCGCATGGGCCGTGATTCGACTCAACTTCTTTTTTGTTGCTTTAAGCTGCCTCTCTAAAGCCTCGAGTTGCGCAGCTGCCGTATCGCTATCATACTTTGTCAAACGTTTGAAGCGGATCTCGAGGAGAGCCTCAAGATCACTTTCTAGAAGCTCCCAATTCAAATCTTTAAGCAGAGGTCGAAACGCTTTCTGTAAGGTGCTGAGGGTATCCTCCCAGCTTTCTGAACCTTCGATCTTACGATAAAGTTTCTGTTCAATAAACAATTTCTCGAGGGTTGCCTTGCGAATTTTGGTCTCAAGCTTCGCCTGTTCGAGTTCAAGTTCTCGCCGCAGCAATTCGCGGGTCCGATCAACAGAATCGATCAGCAGCTCACGCGTACTGCAAAAATGGGGTTTATTGTCCTTGATCACGCAGGCCTGCGGTGCGATCGAGATCTCACAGTCGGTGAAGGCATAGAGTGCCTCCATCGTTTGTTCTGCTGGCACGCCATGAGGCAGATGAATTCTAACGTCAACCACCCTACTGGTGTTATCCTCGACCCGTTTTATCTTGATCTTGCCCTTTTCATTAGCAGCCAGGATCGATTCGATAAGACTTGTCGTTGTCGTCCCAAAGGGTAGGTCGACGATCTGCAAGGTTTTGCTGTCGATGACATTAATCCGGGCTCGCACGCGCACCCGCCCGCCCCTCTGTCCATCACGGTACTGACTGAAGTCCGCAAGGCCACCAGCAGGAAAATCAGGCAAGATTTCGAACGGACGATCTTCAAGGTAGGCAATCGCCGCTTCACACAATTCACCAGCGTGGTGAGGGAGGATGCGCGTTGAAAGTCCAACAGCGATCCCTTCAACACCCAAGGCAAGCAGCAGAGGAAACTTCACCGGTAAGCAGACTGGCTCCTTGTTTCGCCCGTCATAGGATGCTTGCCACTCGGTCAACTCCTCGGCAAAGAGAATCTCATGGGCTAACTTCGACAGTCGACCTTCGATGTACCGCGGAGCGGCCGCGCGATCACCCGTAAAGAGGTTTCCCCAGTTGCCCTGGGTATCGATCAGGAGTTCCTTTTGGGCTAACTTGACAAGAGCATCTTCGATCGCCATGTCACCATGAGGGTGATAGCGCATGGTGTGGCCGATGACGTTGGCTGCTTTGTTGAGACGACCATCATCAAGCTCCCACAGAGCATGAAGAATCCGACGCTGCACGGGCTTCAGACCGTCGCGAATATCCGGCACTGCCCTATCTAAAATCACATAGGATGCATATTCCAAAAACCAAGTCTGGTAAAGATCCTCAACATGCGGAAGGGAATGTCCCTCCCCTTCCCGACGTGTCACAGGTCGTTGATCGCTCATGCCTCTTGCTCCGTGATGTCGAGCGGCGCTTCCATACGCAGATGATCGATGATGAACTTCTGGCGTTCCTGTGTATTCTTACCCATATAGTAACTCAGAATATCTTGGATCGCTGCCTTCTGCGAAAGACGCACAGGGTCAAGTCGCATGTCGGCGCCAATAAACTGTTCGAACTCATCAGGTGATATCTCACCTAGCCCCTTGAAGCGCGTAATCTCCGATTGCCGACCAAGCGCTTGTAAGGCTTTATCTCGCTCCCTTTCGTCGTAACAGTAGCGAACAGCTTTTTTGGTGCGGACTCGAAAGAGTGGAGTCCGCAGGATAAACAAGTGCCCTGCTTTGACCAATTCGGGGAAAAATTGCAGGAAAAACGTCATGAGCAATAAGCGAATATGCATACCATCGACATCCGCATCGGTGGCGATGACGATTTTTTGGTAACGCAAGTTTTCGAGTCCCTCCTCGATATCCAGGGCGTGCTGCAGGAGATTAAACTCCTCGTTTTCATAAACGATCTTTTTATTCATACCAAAGCAGTTAAGAGGCTTACCTCGAAGACTGAAGACTGCTTGGGTTTTGACTTCACGCGCCTTGGTGAGTGACCCACTGGCTGAATCTCCTTCGGTGATAAAGAGAGTAGAATGCAAAGCATCACTATCGCGCGATAGCCGATGAACGCGACAGTCGCGCAGTTTTTTGTTGAAGACGCTCGCCTTCTTGGCTCGTTCATTGGCCAGTTTTTTGATACCCTGCATGTCCTTTCGCTCACGCTCGGACTGCAGAATTTTTTTCTGCAAGGCTTGAGCTGTATCGGAATTCATATGCAGGTAATTGTCGAGCTGAGTTCGAAGGAACTCCACGACCCAACTCCGCAGACTCGGACCGTCCTCACCTAAGTTCTGCGAACCCAACTTGGTTTTCGTTTGGGACTCAAACACAGGATTATCGATACGCACGCTGATGGCAGCAATCAGTCCTGAACGAACATCGGAGGCATCGAAGTCTTTTTTGAAGAATTCCCGGCAGGCTTTCACCAAACCTTCTCGAAAAGCAGCCTGATGCGTCCCACCCATGCTGGTGTGCTGACCGTTAACGAAGGAATAGTGCTCTTCCCCATACTGCTCACCGTGACTCAAAGCGACCTCAATATCATCTGCTCTGAGATGAATAATGGGATAACGTAGGGACTCATGCTCGGTCTTGCCACGCAAGAGATCGAGGAGCCCATCGTTCGAAGCAAAGGCCTTGCCATCGAGCAAGAGTGTCAGACCAGGGTTCAGGTAAGCGTAGTTCCAGAGCATCTGTTCGACGATCTCACGATCGAAGCTGTAATTCTTGAAGATAGTCCCATCAGGAGCGAATGTGACCTCGGTACCATCGACGACACCCTGAGCGTTCAAGGTCTCTTCGAGTTCTAACTCTCCTTTGGAAAAACGAGCGCGGACACCTTGTCCACCGCGCCACGAGCTGATGACGAAGCGCGCAGAGAGAGCGTTCACTGCCTTGGTCCCCACCCCGTTGAGACCGACGGACTTCTTGAAAGCGCCAGAGCCATACTTACCGCCCGTGTTGATCTGTGATACACATTCCACGACTTTACCCAAGGGTATACCACGACCAAAGTCGCGAATGGTAACCTCATGCTGGCTCAGACGGATTTCGACTCGATCTCCTGCTCCCATAACATGTTCATCGATGGTATTGTCGACAATCTCCTTCAAGAGTATGTAGATGCCGTCATCGCTTTGACTCCCATCTCCCAGCTTCCCTATATACATGCCCGGTCGAAGACGGATGTGATCCTTCCAGTCCAGCGAGCGAATGTGGTCTTCCGTGTAGTGCTGTTCCATACGTCTCCTTGTGCGCCAGGGAATTGCAGCCAAACCCTAGCAACTAAGGATGAAGCAAATTCTGGCATTTTGACAAGCGAAAAAGGCTGGCATCGATACCACGTTGGCAGATAGAGAACAGGAAGGGCCTGGGTTTGAGGCGTCACGAGGAGGCACAAAAAAAGAGGAGAGACATCCCTGTCCCCCCTCCTGCATTTCTTTCTGATCCTTCTTTACTTAGAGACTTCGATGGTTTCAAAGGAGAATGACAACTTATCAACCGCCATGTCCGCCAGCCAGGTCGAGGCGGTCGACCCCCCCGTCTTGATGATAGGATCGGCTCCTGCTCCCCCTGCCACAGTATCCACGATCGTGTAGGTACCGTGATTGTTGAAGTACAGACCGTTGATCAGAGGCTTGATATTCTTCACCCGCAGCGGTACCGCTGAATCGAATCGAAGCTGTGTCACACCCAGCGATTTGCGGTTCTCAGCATCCGTCTTCTTCCAGACCGTAGCAATGATGGAGGCGCCATCAGCACCCGGGACTGCGAGAGGAACTTTGAGTTCCATAAACTGGTTCGAGAATTGTTCACCGTTGAAGTCGTCACGACGTTGCGTGATGACGAGGGCGTTGATCTTCGCGCCCGGGTCGCGGTAGAACACACGGACTGGAATCACAGCAGGAGCTGCGACGTTGAAGCTGTAGGGACTGGTCACGTTGTTCGCTACAACCGTAGCTTGCACCCATTTCCAGTCGGTGGTGGCACCGGGGTTGAACTGGATGGCTGTGGCGCCGTTGGCACCGATGAAGAAACGCGAGTTAGCAGCTGCCGCTGTCTTCACCCGAGCCCAAACATAGTACGTTCCAGCGGCCTTGACGTCCATGTTGAAGGTAATTGCCTGAGCCTGGTTGGGGGTGTTACCGCCAACCGCTGTTCCCATCGGCGCCATCGCGTAGGTTCCGATTGGTCCGTCCACGTCGTTCGTCGCGGTCGCAAAGGGAGCCGCCACCGTTGCACTAGCGACGAAGCCGGCCACGTATTGGTTGGCATCAGTCGCCGGTGTGACGTTTACCGCCGTGCTTAGCATCACCTGCGCGGTCGAGTTCGGATACTTGACAGGCGTCGGCTTGTACCCAGCCGCCTCGAGGTCCTTCAACCAAGCACCAATGGCCGTCACCATCGAGTCGTAGCACTTCTTGGCTTCAGACTGCCAGCAGTTGTGCCCACCACCGTGGTAGTCCATCTTCACCACAACCGTCGTCTGATCCACACCTGCAAAGGCGTTAAAGTTCGTCCGAGCGAGCATGGCTAAATGTGCTTTGTCGATACCGGCAGGAAGAGGAGCCACTTCGCCCTCAGCCGCACCGAGCGGCTTGGGAGCGAAAGTCTCGTGGTGACAGGCCGCACAGTACGGCCCGAGTATCGGGGTATAGACGTGGGTCGCGAACGCGGCAAGCGAAGCCTCCATCGGCACTCCAGCCGCATTGTCGACGGGTTTGCCGTCGGGACCGATCACCGGCTCTGCGTCACCGCCTACGGCGGCACCCTGGGTTCCGCTCGATTGGAAGGGCTTGGAGGGTGGCTTGCCGCAACCCACCATCACCAATCCAAGGAGTGCGGAGAACACACCTGTCTTCACGAGTTTTATCATAAGACTCTCCATCTCCCCTAGCTTGGGCCCCGAGGATTAAACCTTGGGTGCGAATGCTTGATACTGTTTCTCGTTGCCTTTGAACGGGTTGGTCGCACCGTTCGCAGCGAGGAGTGATTCGAACTGAGCCAGACGACCCGCGAAGGAAGCATAGTTATAGGCCGCACAGAGCGTGGCAATGGCAGCTGTATTCGAGGTCACAAGGTAACTGGTGTCGACAGCACCACCATCATTGAACTTACCGATCTGATGGAAGTTCATTTGTGGCTTAGCGGTCGTACCAATCCCGAACATCAAGATCATAGATCGGCCGCCGTTGTCGGATGCAGCAGCAAGGCGATCGTTTACGGCACCGCCTGCACCGAAGGCTACGGAACCATCGGTCGTCACACAGACAAACAGCGGCTGACCTTTGCGGTGAGCGACCTCAAGAGCCAGACCGATGACCTGACCGGCAGCACGGTCCTTTTGATCCTGCACCGTCAGACCCTGACCGTGATAGTCATATCCTGCAATTTCGATCGTACCAGCGGTCGAGAGACCGTCGACCAAGAGCTTCGACATGATCATGGCCTGGGCATTGTCACCCGTGAAAGCCTGAGCGAAGGTCATAGCGTTATACGCAGTATTCAGCTGGGTATCCGTCGAGACCTGGAGCTTGTCCGGCGTAAACTCAGTGAGAAGATCTTTTGCGCCAATGTAACCGCACTCGATCAGATCCTTCACCTGTTGATTCAGGTCCTTGGCCTGGAACTGAGCAAGTTTGGAAGCTGACAGTTTGTGGGCCAGCTCTGCGACGCGAACCGCTGCTTGCGGGTTGTTGGCAAAGCGCGATGCAAGCAAACCTGGGTTCACGAGGTTTGCCAAAGCAGCCTCGTTGGCCACAACAGCACCTGCAAGACCTGGGTCTTGCGCTATGTTCAGAGGGGCCGTACGACCACCGGTGGCACCGTCCCGGTCCTTGGCGATCTGCAGGAGGCTCCCGCCGTTACCAGCGATCTTGGTCACAAGCTGAACGGGGTTAAGCGGGTTGTTGGCAGTGTCGTCACCGGATACGGAACAGATCGCTGATGCAACTGTCTTAGCCAGAGCTGCGGTACTCATCACATCACGCATACCCAAAACGAGCGGGCTCGTCGGGTGGTAAGGAAGTCCGAAGTCCATGCTGAGGGCCACCGTACCAGGGGCTTGGGTCGGACCGTAGCCGATGGTGGCATAACCAGCGGTAGCCAACGGAACAAAGGCTGTACCGGCTTCTTGCTTACCGGGAGGGAACTGCTTAGCAGGGGAATAACCACCCGAAAGCTCGATATGGAGATAACCTGGGACTCGAGCTGCGGTGCCACCTGAGCCACCCTTCGGACACTCAACACCGTAAGCGTTCTGTGCCGCTAGGGTGAAGATGCTTGGGACAACCGCATACGCCAAGCCACTCAGAAGACCCGCACCAACCAACTCACGACGCGTCGTAGGCACGGGATGGTCGGCGTGAAGAACCGGCTTTTCGAAAGCCTTGCGGATGTCTGCCTGCTGACGATCGACAGATTCGGCGATGCGAGCTTGCTCTTTGGCTACATATTGGGCCAGGATCTCTTCTTTTCTGTTCTTGAACTTCATATCTTTTTCCCCGTATTGAATGCTGTTCTAAAAAACGTTTCCCGTACAATTCAAAGCGTCCTTCCTATCTGGGCCCTCTTAGTAGAGGAAGAACTCTGCACTGGCGAGGGTAGCGGCACAGCTTGCCATGAAGATCGCTGGGCCAGTTCCGTTCAGTGCTTTCAGTGCGTCGACGGTGGCTGCGACCGAAGCGATATCCGTAGCACGAACGCCTTGGAGAGCATGCTCGGGTCCGTAGAAGCCGTCGATCAGAGTCTTAGCAAAAGCCATGGAGTCAGCTGGTGCAGCTGTCAGGCTTAGCCCGGGGAATTTTGCGCTCAAGAGAGTCGGAGTGGTCGCCATGACGTCACAGTATTGTGCTGCAAGCTTGGTCGCGGCCGATACCTTTGCAGCAGAAATCTGTGCCGGAGCCGGATCTCGAGGCAGCGATGACAACTGAGCGTTGTAAGCAGTCATGACAGTCTGGTTCGCCAGAGTCACGCCAGTCAGCGCTTGAAAGGTTCCTGTCAGCCGACGAAAGTTAAGAAGACCGAAGGAAGAGGACAGCGCTTCAACCTTGTCCAGAGGGTTCACCACCGGATCGCTTTCATCTTCGCCGGCTCCGACGGGTGTGCTTGTCCCGTCACCGGTGCCCTGTCCCGTCGTTGCTGTATTGATCGAAGGCTTCGAGACTTTCTTTGACGAGCAACCGACATAGAGCGTGCTGGTTAACACCAGGCCGAATATTGCGAGCGATTTGCTTGAGGTCAACATATGTGAGATTCCTTATAGTTTCGTTTGGTCCGTTCGTTAATCCGTCAACTTACATGCCGATTTTGCTAGCACACTCTGCAGCAGCGGCCTTGAAGAGTTCTTTCATGTTGTAGCCGCTATTGACGAATTCTGTGGACAGCTGGCTAACAGCAGCCTTGTCACGCGAACTACTAGCGTCCCTTAAGCAGACAACTTTGTAGGCCCGCTTCGCCATACAATCAGGGAACATCTTGGTCGAGGCGATCATCTCGGCCCACGACTTGATGCCTTTACCTGACTTTTTCGATGCATCCCAACCTGCGCTGGCGTTGGTTCCCTCGAGCCAGAGGTTCATCCATGAGTCGTCGGTTACGATGGCACCCGTTGGGAACACATCGTTGTTTTGGTTGACCTTGGCGACGGGAGCGGTCGCGAACTGAATACGACCTGTACCCGCCTGCTGGCCTGCGACGAAGTTGACGTAAGCAAAGGCATTGGCTTGGGGATCCATACCAGCGTGACAACCGACGCACTCGGTCTTGAACTTGGCAGGGTCACCACCGGGAGCGCGTTCCACGTCACGGCGGACAAATACATCCGAGCGGGTGACGTCTGAAAAGTCTTCCATATCCTTACAGGTGTAGTTCAGGTAGGTGAAGCGCAGCGGAGCGCGGTTCGTCCCTGCATCATAATAGACCGATCCGAAGCCCCGAAGGGTGTGGATACCAGCGCTCTGACCAAGACCGGTCGTCGCTGCTTGAGGTACCTCGGTCAGGCCCGCAGCCAGTTGCGCTGTACCAGCCTTCACTTGGTTGTAGAATGTATCGTAAATCGTATTGTTGTCGGGGCTATAGGTTTGACCGTTTGGTATATAGAGACTGTCGCCGTAAAGAATTGTTCGGTAGTCTTTGCCGTCTCGAACGTGGCCAATGATGGTGGCCGTCAGGTCACTCAGCGTGCCAGCGGCGTCGTTCAACTCACGCTCTTCATTCGACTCAGGCTGTGCAAAGTCGAGGACCGTCTTGGAATAGAAAGAATCGGTATTCACTGCGGCGTCTGCTACCTCCAAAAGCACCGCGTCCTTGTCAGCGGCTCCGGCGAGCTTCGTTGCAAAGGATTCTAAATCCGTAGCAAGAGGCGGGATTCCAGCCAGGCGCTTGTAAATGAACGAAACCTGGGCCCTAGCCTTGGAGAGATCGTCAGTCCCTGCAGCATAGGCTGGTAGACTTAAGAGCAAAGTTACCAACAATCCTGATGCGTAGTGTTTCATAGTTCCCTAACCCCTTGTCTGAGATTCTGAAGAGTCAGAAAGAAAAAATGCATATGGTGATATCGGCTTTTTCTAGAATTTCTTGAGCTCTGAGCGCTTTATTCGCTTTAGTCCATTCATCCCGAAGGCTTGCTCTGGACCTCGAATCAACCTAAAAAAGGCTCTTGGAGCGCTGAAGCTTGTCCAATCAGTTAAGTTCCCGCGGGCTCCAGGGAAAAAAAATCGCCTGCGCATCGCGTTGGAACCCTCCTGAGTCGTCCGAGACTATCGGCACTTCAGAATGAGTTATGCAGGGGAAGAGCAGATTTTTTTGAGGGTAGGGGAATAGCGTGTATCTTTTGACATTTATTAAAAACGTCCTGTTAGCCAAGCAAAGGGACCTCGCCTTGTCTCCTCACCTCGGATCCGATGGTTTGTGTCAATGAGGAAGGGCTCGCCGTTTGGCAAGCCCTTGGTTGCTGAATGGTAAGAATTGAGACAGATCTCTTGTTCAGAAACCATCACAGCTGCACCCGGTGGAGTGCAGTTGGCTTGACGATCAAAGTCCGCGCAGTTGCACCTGCGTGATAGCCAGGCGCTTGCCGGAGGAGTCTACAGCTTCGGCGATTAATACTCCGTTCCCGTAGAAGACATAGCTTTGGTCGGTCACAACCGAGACACCATCCGCTTGCAGGTTCGCGCGAGTGAGCGAGGTGAAAGACTGGAGATTCTGCGACTGGCTGCTGCCCCAGTAGAGGTAGATGCGAGCCGTTTGACCTTTAGGCCAACCTTGGAGACGAATTCGGATCGCCCGGTTCAGGGCCTGACCGTCTTTGAGGCCTACGAATTCGAGACTGCTTGGAGCAGGCGTCACCGGACTAGGCTGAGTCGGCTGAGTCGGCTGAGTCGGCTGAGTCGGCTGAGTCGGCTGAGTCGGCTGAGTCGGCTGAGTCGGCTGAGTCGGAGGAGTTGGATCCAATGGTAATGGTTGCGTGCTGCCACCAAACCCTTCACGAACCAACTTTAGAAGCAGAGACGCGTCGATGACTCCACCGGAAGCAACATCCGTCTTGCTCAGACCAGATCCTGTCACAGCAGATTGCAACAAAGGCTGCAGATCATTGTAGCTGATGCGATCTTGCCCGTTGCGACGAACCGCGCTCAATACGAGCGCGTAGGCACCGGCGGCCACGGGACTAGCCATCGATGTCCCGCTGAGACTACTGTATCCACCACCCACATAGGTGGAAAGATCCTGGTCTCCCGGAGCGGCGATGTCCACCGTTTCCCCACGATTCGAGAAACCTGTCAAACGATTGCGAGCATCGGTCGCAGCCACCGAGATCACCTTATCGTAGCCCGCAGGGTAGCTATAAACATAGCCTCGCTGCCAACCATTGGCTGTCTGACTCCCCAGCGTTGCACCGTCATTGCCTGCTGCGGCGAAGACGATGACATTACGAGCAGCGGCTTCTGTATAAAGGGCGCTCGGGTGCGAGCTGCGCTTTTGCGGGTATATCGTGTTACTGCCGAGAGACAGGTTGATGATGTCGGCGCCTTGTGCGATCGCCCATTGCACACCACGATCGATTTCGAGCGAACTGCCGGTTCCATCAGCTCCCATCACCCGGATCGGCATGATCTTGACTTTGGCACACGAAGCGACCCCAGCAATACCCTGCGCATTACTGGCCGTCGCACCGATCAAACCAGCTACGTGAGTTCCGTGACCATTGCGATCGTCCCAATTGGAATCAGGTTGGCCGCGAGATCCTTTGCCAACAAAATTAGCACCAATGACATTACCTTGAGAATCACGAAGGAAGGAGTCGACAAGATCAGGGTGATCGGCATCAACACCTGAGTCTACAACAGCTACGATGACGTCCTGGACCTTTTGCCCCGCGACCTGATCGCAAGCGGCTTCCCGTTTGATGGCACCGAGGTAGTACTGCCGATTTTTGAGTGGGTCGTTCTCTGAAACTTTCAATCGCACAAGAGATTCAGCTTCAACTTCGGTCACACCTTCACGAGCTTCGAAAGCAGCGAGCGCAACGCCCATCTGCTCCTCCCGAAGAGAGCAGCCCTGAAAGCGCACGTGGTAACTGGAGGCTAAAGCTCCCGTCAAGGCGCCAGACTGCCATTCGATGGGCTCGACTTGTTCTAGTTCGCAGCCTAGCTGCCCTGCCACGACAGAGGCATGCTCATTCAGACGAGCAACCTGGTCCTCGGGAGAACCTAAGTTTTCATCCATCGAAACCTTGAAGCTGCCAGGAACCATCTGCTCAGGCAAACCACTGCGCCGATCCTTTTGCTCCTGCCCACATGCAGCGAGAAGCGAAAGGACCACAAAAGTTGAAACTAGGGGATGAGGGCGGAATGAGAGAGGGGATCGACTGAACCGCAACAACATAGGAACTCCACTTGAGCGGGGATCTCAACACCCGTTTTAGGACGGGCAATATGGCAGCTCTATCATGACGTATCTGCAGGTCGCAACCAAAAAACAGTGATTTGTTTGCAAAATCGCAAGTTAAGCCGGACATCGCAAGCCAGATCAAAGAAACTATGCACTGGCACCGGGTTGCGCCAACTCAATCAAGGCTCCTATAATGATGGGAGTGCCCCCAAAAGCGTCGTTTAGGCTTCAAGCCTGGAAAACATGTGGATCGATCGTTTCCTCCATGGCCGCTCGCAATCTTGCTGACCATTTTTGCGGGCTCGGCCCAGGCTGGTATTCTGGTAGATACGAGCTTGGGTCAATCTGTGTCGGGCTCTCTTCGAGCCGGTCGGTCCTTCCAAGCCAAGCAACAGCTTTATGCCCTCCGTGTCGAATATGTACGCAATATGACGAAACCACTCTTGCGCCTGGGTCCCGAGCAGTATGCTGTTGGGCTTGGTCTACAACTCGGCAGCATCAGTTACCGGGTTGGCGAGTCAAGGAATACGGGTGGAAACATGGCGATCACTCTCCGATTGGGTTGGAAGACTGCACTGAGCAATAAACAGTGGCTCTTAGCCTTCTCGCCCGAGTTTGTACTGCTGTCACGCATGAGTGCAGCATCCTTCACGGAGACCACCATCGATGGTGAACGCTTTCAATCCGCTAGTCTTTCCGACTATAACGGTCATGGATCGGCTGGCCTCGGACTTAGCCTCTATCGCAATCTAGGTCTGAAACTTGGTCGCTCGGAAGTCATGGTCGGCGGATCGTTGGGATTGATGAGCCAAAGATTTTCTCGGAAGGTCGATACGGTTGTTTCAACATCACCATCAACAGGCCAGGCGACCACCATCTCCAAAAGTACGTCAGGCGCATTTGCCCTGAATACGACTCTTCTTCAGCTGCACCTTGCCTTCAGCATGTAGCCTCTTCCCAAGATATCTAAGGAAACGGAAACGGAGCGCTTCGGGTGACAACCGTCCCGTCCTTTAAGAAATACCGCACTTGAACGGAGGTGCTAGCAGGCGTGCAGTTGAAAGAAGCTTGAAACAGGACAACTTCATACATTTCTAAACATCCCGTGATCGTCAGTCGATCGAGTCCGATGATGTTGCTCACGACCAGGTAGTAGGGTATCGAAATACCCTGCACGTAAACAAAAGGTTTGAGATAGATACCTGCATAGCGAACACTGGTGAGGAGACCATTGATTCGGAACTGAACTCGAATCCACCGATGACCATTGTTTGGGGTCAGAGTCACCTGGGTTTCGGGCTTATAAGGAACCCACTCGAAGGTGCTGGCGTCATCGACGATATCGCCATGGACGAGCATCTCCACCGTGTCGTCGGCAAAAGAATCGATTCGCGGTAAAATCGTGACCACATTGTTGTCCGTCCATAGAGCCCCCCCCTTGATGGCAACAGCCTCGGGCTCGTACTCGCGCTCAAAGGGGACCACAAATTCCTGCTTAAGACAGTAATTGTCGGCTTCATCGCGGATTTGGACAGTAAACTTTTTGTCAGCATAGCCTTTACTCAAGATGATATCGACCTTATCTTTGTCCTTAAACTCTTTGAAGGTCGAAGGATCATCGACATCACCAAACACGCGATAGTACATTGGCCCGTCATTATTTCCAGTCAGACGGAGAGAAAAGATTCTCACGTTAGTCCCGGGACCACGAATTTCTGCTTTGCAATTTTGGGGAGTTGTGGATTTTTTACGAATCTGCAACGACCTGAATTCGGTTTCATTCTTGTATTTGTTCCGAAGCCGAACCTTTATTGTTTTCAAGCCGTCCGCCTCACTCAATTTGAGCGGAATCTTACTCGTACGAGGAATCTCTCGCCAGGATCCCTCAGGCTTTTCTTCTGGAGCGATGTCGCCTTCGATCCAGATGTCGTTGGTTCCTGGGTCTCGACTTTCCGACACGAGGAGAACAGTAAAAGCATCGTTGGTCGCAAATTCTGTGAAGCCTACGATGGGGTTCGCAGGCGATTCCAGACTAAAACGCCACTTCAATCGATCCTCGAGAAGCGGTGTACCATCTGGCTTGAAAAAGGTAACATTCATCGAATAATCGCCCACTTCGATGAAGTTGATTTTGGTCTTCGGTTTAACAGGCAGCTCGGACTCGAGCGGAATCTCAGCTTCAAAACCTTCCCCCGACAACCGATAGCTCAGAAGTTCGGTGCCGGGTCCTTCCACGACCAGAAAGTTCTCACCTTTGCCAGTGAACTCGGATTCAAGATAGTAGCGGAAGTTGGAGAGTGGGGACACTTCGATGCTCTGACCTCCGCAGCCTGCGCTGAGGTAAAGAACGCTGAGGATGGTCACAAACCTCCAGAGCATCTCGGGCGTCCTTCTTGGAGAAAAAGGGCTGAGATCGTCTCAACCCTCACTTGCATGTGAACCCGGGTTAAGCCCGGGCTCACATTTCATTCCGGATTATAGTGTCAGAGTTGTCACATCCACGTTAAAGTACCGGTACGATGTGCCCCCGATTTGCACGACCAGCAGCATGTTGGGGTTCAGGTGCATCTGGTTCGGGCCAGTCAGAGCGGAAGCACCTGTCTTGGTTTTGAAACCGCCGCGGGTGGTGCCACCCTCAGCGACGCCGAGCTTATCAGCATCTGCGACGGTGGATTCCGAACCGGCGAACAGAGCAGCGGCTTGAGTGAGGTTCAAAGTCCCAGCATATGTGTCAGCTACAAGGCGGTACTTGACGTCGCTCAGGGCCACCCCATCGCAAGTAAGAGCCGGAGCCGTACCTGCAACATTCTGAGGACACTCCAGAGTGAATACAAATTGTCCTGCACCACCAATTGTCATACCTGTTAGACTCACGGCTTTGATCGTGTATGCGGTCGCGTCCTGTCCGGCGACGCTTAAGCTATGGGCGTCACTGACAATCGTTTTCGCGAGTGTTTCGTCGGCACCCTTCACGATTTGACTGAACGTGTAACTGACCGCCTCGGTTCCAGTGACAGGGTCGTTCAGCTGCGAAGTGACTACGACGCGGATTTTGGTGGCATTGTTCGCTTCGTCTTGAAACGTTGCAATATCCCCTGTCGTCCAAGAATCGAAGAGGTCGTTATTGTCGAGGATGTAGTTGATACCACCGACCTGAAAGCTAGAGAGCTTCACTTTGCAACCGCGGTCAAATTTATACACGTCGATATTGGGATTAGCCTGGGTGATCGTAGCGTAGCTCAAGCCTGAAGCACAGCCGTCCATCGACATCGTGTAGGAGGACGCTGCCGTGAGGGATAATCCGGCTGCATTACCTTCTTCGAGGCCCACACTGATCGTCACCGTTTCGCGTCGACCCTCGTTGGTATCCGTTTGGTCCTTTTGAGAGCTAGAAACTTGCTGCAGTTTCGGCCCACAACCGACGAGTAGAAGACCGACGACGACTGCGCCCTGGATCGAAGTTAGTTTCATTGCAAACTCCTGTTGAGGTAGCGAGAGCGTTTGTTACATCAATGCCTCAAAGATGTCCTTTTAAGCCATTCCAGAGGCCTTTGAAATGTAACTACTGTTCGGTGCTGGGATGAGCCACTTTGAGTGGACCTAGAAAATTGTGGCAAGTGAAGAAGATGATAAAATTTTTCGGACAGACTTTAGTTTCTTTTGGTAGGTAAGGGAAAAAGAAATCGGACCGCTTCTTACGTTAGGGCTGAATCGTCCGCAAAATCCTGTATCCTTGTATTATACAAGGTCCAGGGTGCTCGCTGTCTCGCCTGATGACAGGCTCTGACGGTCTCTTGATAAGCTTCGAGCACCATAGAGCTCAGCGGTCGAGCGCCGTCCCTTACTGAGAGGGGACAGACATAGACGCTCAAATCGATCGTAGGCTGTTGGAGCGCGCGACAGAGATGGGGCAGGAGGCCATCGTCATCGATCCACGCCTGGGCCTTCTGGTTTCGATAATGCAGACCCACCGCATAGATAGGCACTCCAGGTCTTTTGCCGACGACTATGTTACCGCGAAACCACTGATCCTGAGTCGGCGTATCGAGCGCCGTAGTCGTCCCTTCAGGAAATACACAGAATGGGAGGTATTCGAGAACGCGCATCAGCTCTCTTAAAGCTACGACCCGCTTTTCAACCGACTGGCGGCCAACAAAGATCGCATTGCTTCGCTGGGCGAGCCCCCCCAGAAAAAACCAGCTTCGGATTTCTTCTTTGGCAATAAAACCCACCGGCCAAAGGCTACCTATTGCGATGATGTCGAGATATGAAATGTGATTAGAAAGAAGAAGAAAGGGCTGCTTCTTAGGTAGCTCAACTCCATTGCGCTCGATACGAAGCCCAGCCACCCATCCAAAAACTTTCAAATGAACTTTCATGATGCTGGCCCGAAACCAGATTAGCTTTTTACCTAAAGATCCTGGCCTTCGGACCCACAACACACCCAAAGGTGCGAAATATAAAGTAATTCCCATGGACACGAGACACAAGACGAGGAGTATAAGCCTCAGACACAGACGCAGGATACCCACCTCGTTTCTCCTATGTGAAGATCCAGCATAACCTGCAGCTTTGTGTCCGTCAGTAAATTTATCGACTCTTCACAATCATTTTAACCGTACTTCAAATCGACACTTTAAGCTCTAGCGTGAGGTTAAACGTCTTTATCGTGGGGAAAAAAACGATGCGATTCGAAAGCGTACAAGCCTTAGAGCGACCTCTCCTCTCCGAGATCGTGCATCCGCTGATGCCCTCGTCCTGGAGAGCCAAGATCGCTTTTGAACTCAAGCAATCTCGCTACATCATCAAAACAGCGCAAACCATCGAGGAGTTTCGGCAAGTCATTCAACTGCGTACCAGTGTCTTCCTAGCGGAATTCGCAGGCCTCGAGAACGACACGCGCGTTGATATCGAACCTCGGGATTTAGAAAGCGATTTTCTGATTATTCAGGACGCAGCGACCCGCGATGTCCTCGCTTCCTATCGATTGATCTGCTCCGAATTTAGTCAAAACTTCTACTCTCTCAGTGAGTTTGATCTTGGTACCTTCCTTGAGACTCCCGGTAAAAAACTAGAGCTCAGTCGGGCCTGTGTGCGTGCCGACCGTCGGTCGTCGGGTATCTTCGTTCATCTCCTCTGGAGGGGTCTTGCAGAGTACGTGGAGCGAACGGCCTGTCAATACCTATTCGGATGTAGCAGTATCCAAACCTTGGACCTTCGCGATATCGTCGGCATCTATGAGTACCTGCAACACGAGGGGGTCCTCGATAACAGCTTTACCATACGCCCGCGACCTGACTATACTATTCTTGATATGCAGGGTATGCTGTCTAGTCTTAGAACCGAGGGCGAGGTCACCGGTGAGAAGTTGCTTCCACCGCTGCTCATGGGCTATCTCAAAGCAGGGGCCCGAGTTTACGGCGCTCCCGCTTTCGATCAGGATTTTAGCTGTCTCGATCTCTTTACTGTGCTGAATTTCGCTGATCTGTCTGCAACCCATTTGCGAAAGTACCTGCAGCCCTCCTAATCCAAGGGGCAAAGCGCTTGTATTCAGGTTACAAAGATTTTCCAGAGCTGGCTGAACTCTATGCTTGTGCGGACAGCCTCGGAGATACTGGCGAGATTCGTGAAGAGACCTGGGTCAAGCACAACCATTTTGGATTTCCCTGTTCTCAGTTTCCAGTTTGGGCCCGCGGATCCGAGCCTGCCTACCCTGGTTTTCGTAGCTGGGGTGCACGGGCTTGAGAAGATCGGGACCCAAGTCGTCACGTCCTTCTTGAAGTCCTTCATTCGTCTTCTACACTGGGATCGCTCGCTGATCAATCTCCTCAGGGAGTGTCGTATTCTTTTCTATCCACTGGTCAATCCTGTCGGAATGTTTCGCAGCACTCGTTCGAACGGTCACGGCGTCGACCTTATGCGTAATGCCCCCATCGATGCAGAACTCCCGCGATTACCATTGGTCGGTGGTCAAAGGTTTAGTCGGTATCTTCCTTGGTATCGAGGGCAGGTAGACCATGCGATGGAGCTAGAGTCACAGACTCTATGCGACTTTGTGCGCCGCCACTGTTTTTCATCTCCAACTTCCCTCGTGTTGGACGTTCATTCTGGTTTTGGACTGATCGATCGGGTGTGGTTTCCTTATGCGTTTTCGCCGCGCTATTTTCCGGATGCGCCGCGAGTCCTTGCCATGAAGAAACTCCTCGATCAGAGCTTTCCCCATCACGTCTATGCGATCGAACCTCAGCATCTTTCCTATACGACGCATGGTGATCTATGGGACTATCTTTATCTGGAACAGCGGGAGAAGAACCCGAGTCATGTCTTCATTCCCTTATCCCTGGAAATGGGTTCTTGGCATTGGGTCAAAAAAAATCCAAGGCAAGTCTTCAGTAGCCTTGGAATCTTCAACCCAGTCTTGCCCCATCGAGTGAAACGGGCGGAACGCAGGCACTTCTTACTCTTCAACTTTTTGTGCAAAGCGATTGTTTCGGGCGATCAATGGGCCCAACTTCCCTCGCAAAGGGTCACGTTCCTCGAGCGCAAATCAAGGCAGCTCTGGTATCGCGACCCCTCGCGGACCACCTGACCAGCTTGCGGGCGGGTCTTGCGCGCAGGCTCTTAGCCGATAGGTAACGACCTTCTCCCCCATGCGGATGCCGATAGATCCAAGCATCTCTGTTCACAAATACCTGTACAGAGGCGTGCATAGGATGTTCGCGTGATTCGCCCGTCTCGTGTGAGTCCATTTTCTAGCGCCGGACTCCGTTACCAAACGCGGTCTGAACCTCTGTTTCCATCGAGCCTCGCCTCGATGCCCGCTGGGTCATCTTCAAAACAAGACAACGGTGTCGTATTTTTTTGCTGCTGGATCACGACAGTACGCGCGAAGAGATATCAAGCGATCGTAAAGAAATCTTAAACAGCCTCGTGAATCCCCTGATAACGTTCACTTCTTGGGCCTCAATGTCCTACAACTTTGCCATTACGTTCATGAAAAAACGTCACGATGAAGGA
>Ga0209985_10000453_pt1 | contig 44986 bp, 30 predicted proteins | sample NOAtaG_FD_187305 | JGI IMG/M metagenome (GOLD analysis project Ga0209985, IMG submission 187305) | Freshwater lake microbial communities from Lake Erie, under a cyanobacterial bloom - NOAA_Erie_Diel6S_1000h metaG (SPAdes) (version 2) | ecosystem: Environmental > Aquatic > Freshwater > Lake ...
CTTCGGCGGCGAAAGAAAGTTTGGTTCTATATGAAGGAACGCTGTTTTAACTGATTTTGCTTCGCGAAATCAGTTAAAACAGCGTTCCTTCGAATATTATTTGGCGGTGTCAGCCGCTAAATAAAGGCCTCCGGCCTTTTTATACAACCCCAGGATTTGTGAGGCAGCCGGTCTTTTTCTCAACCGCATATTATTTGCGCGTCAACTTGTACGTATAGTTACCCGGAATGCTCAGGATCAGCTCGATATCATAAGTACCTGCTGCGGGCACTTTGATGTTATCACCGCCATACTCCAGGGAAGCATTTGCCCCGGTATCGCCGAAATTGATCCCCCAGTCATCGTTAGCGCGGAATTTGATCTCGGCCTGGGTAAGCGCGATAGTAGCTTTCCAGGACTTAGACGCCGGGTCATAGCGCATATCTGTATCAGAACCCCAGCCACCCGGGGTCGCATCGCCGATAACGCCCCATGAAGTTTTGGTCAACGACCATACCTTAGCAGACAAGTCGGCATTGATACGGTAATAACCTGACGAGTTTGCCTTGAAGTTACTTCCCGGCGAAGCAATTTTTCCGGAAGAGCCATCGCCTTCATCGCCGAACACACTACTATTCCAGTTGGCCGCACTCGTGAGCTTGAACTCTGTGGTCGCATCCGGGAAATTAACGAAGCCTTCGTAATTATCGTTGCTCTTTACCGACACGATCCTGTCGGCTTTATCCGGTGCCCAGCCCTGATAACTTCCGGGCACATAAAGCGTTGGATAAACGATGATGACCAGATATGGCGTCACCCTTAGCCCTACGACGTTAGAAAACACCGTTGGTGCTTTGAGCAAATCCGATTTTATACGAACGTCCAGGTCTGTAGCAGTACCAGGAGCGACCCCCAGCTTAATTGCGATATCGTTCAATTCTGCTGTAGTGAACGATCTGCTGAGCGTGGGCATATTGATTTCCTGTGGCGCGGCAAAGTTGTTCCCCCTTCTGTCGAACTGCAACCGATGCGTAGAAGCCGCCGCAAAACCATAATCAGCAGCGCTTGCCGTTACGGTAAGCGCAGTATTCTTGGCGTTTGCTTCGGTCAGCGTCAGTGTTGTAGCAGAGAGGCCGAGGGAAGGCCCTGTAGTGATGGCGAGGATTGTTTTTTCCTCATCTTTATCGCAGGCAAAGACTGCCAGCGCCAGCACTGGTAAAAGCCATATTTTATTAAACCAGTTTTTCATGTTTAGAAAATTGAGGTTGTTGGTTAAAATTAATATCCGGTATTCTGCTTCAGCTTAGGATTTGCAATCAAATCCGCGCTTGGGATCGGGTAAAGTACCAGATGGTCGGGTACTGCCCTGCCATCTCTCACTCCTCCCTTAAAGGCCCAGAGGTAGTTAGAACCTGTAAAGCGGCCAAAGCGGATCAAGTCGGTACGGCGATGCCCTTCCCAGTACAGCTCCCTTGCGCGTTCGTCGAGGATAAAATCCACTGTGATTGCGCTGACGTTGCCGGTATTGGCTCCGTTGAAGGCACGGGTGCGCAATGCATTCACGTATTGCAGGGCAGTAGCCGAGCTCCCTCCGGAGCCACCGCGGAGTACAGCTTCAGCATACATCAGGTAAACATCTGCAAGGCGGAACATTGGAAAATCAGTATCCGTAAACTCCCCTCTTGGGTCAGATCCCTTCGCACCCGTTGAAGTCACGTTGCGGTATTTAGATACTGCATAGCCGTCCTGGAAAGTGAAAATATCTGAGATATCGAGTTTCTGTCCGTCCACATGGAACATGGCGCGGCGATCGGTTGCGCCCGTTATGTCCGAGAACAGGTTCACCATGCTCTTTGTCGTGCGCAAGCCCCACCATCCGCCGTTTACGCCAAATTCTGCGGGGTTCATTGTGCCGCCGACCGCTGCATGGATCAGGAAAGTCGTGCCGCCATAGTTCTGCGTGCGAAGGCCATCAAAAGCCACCGGGAAGATGATTTCCTTGGAGCGGTTGTTGTCGGCGAGGAACAAATTGCGGTAGCTGGATTCCAGTACATAACCTGCAGCAATAATCTTGTTGCACTGAGCGATGCACTCCGAAAATTTGGACTGGCCGATATACACCTGGGCGTTCAGGTATAACTTTGCCAATAAAGTCCATGCGGCAGCTTTATCGGCGCGGGCATACTCATTGCTCCTGGGTGCAGGCAAATCGGCATCAATTTCCTGAAGTTCTTTTTCCAAAAATGCAAAGAGGTCTGCACGGGAAATCTGACCGGGCAGGAAGGCACCGATAGGGTCGGCATCCGTTACAAATGGCACACTACCAAACAAATCCAGTGCATGATAGTAGCTAAGCGCGCGGAGAAAACGCGCTTCGGCGCGGTAGGTTTTGATATTTGCTGCATCGTTGCCCACAATCCCGCGTTCGCTGAGTTTTTCAGGAGAAGACTGGCGGATAAATTCGTTGCACAGGGAAATCTGATAGAAAATCCGGTTGTACATCGCAGCGATAAACTCATTGCCCGTCGTCCAGTCCATATCGTGGTAATCCGGCAGGGAGCCATCATTCCAGCCGATAACGGCTTCATCGGTAGGAAGTTCCTGCGCTTTCCAATACTGACGGAGGTATTGGGAAAAGCCTTCGTCCAGACCGTCAATATCAGGTTGGCCGGCAGGGCCTTGCTGACCTGAAGTAGCCAGACCAGCATAGAGCTTTGCCAAAAATGCCTTGTAGTTTGCCGCATCCTTATAGACAGAAGCAGCCGTCAGCCCTGAAACGGGAAAGGGCTCCCTGTTCAGATCATCCGTACACGCGCCCAACGCGAGCAGCGCAACAAGGACCCCTGCGGTTTTGAATGATTTGAGTATGGTGATTTTCATTATTGATAAATTTTAGAAGTTGAGATTAAGTCCGAAAGAAACGATGCGTGGGCGGGGGTAGAAGTTGTTGTCTATACCGCCGGGAATCTCAGGATCAAGACCTGTGTATTTTGTAACCACAAATACATTTTGAACCATGGCAGAGAGCTGAAGGTTCGCCTGATTATCCAAAATGCTGCCCACATTATATCCAAACGTCACGTTGTCCATACGGAGGAAGGAAGCGTTCTCAATATAATAGTCGGAGAAATACTGGTTGTTGCCGAAGCGGGTCGCGAGCAGATCAGGGGTAGCATTCCGCAGTACGTTGTTCAGGGTGAGGTTCCTGTAAACAGCGCGCTCTGCATCCACATTATTATATACGTAATTGCCGATGTTACTGCGCAAAACAAAGGACATGCTCAGGCGGTCAAAGGTAAACTGCGAGGAAAAGCCAAGGAATACCGTTGGGTCTGGGTTCTTGAACCGGTAGCGGTCATCCAGGGTACTGCGGCCGTCGTTGTTCTCATCCGCATAAAGTCCTTCGAGCGGCTCTCCATTACCATTATAGACCTGGCGATAGACGAAGAAGGCATTGCGTGGGAAACCCACGGAATGAATCTGGATATTGTTGCCGACACCACCTGCAATGCCGCCCGTCTCAATACCCAGGAAGGAGGGATCCTCTACAGCAGTAAGCTTGGTGATCTCGTTTTTGTTGAACGTGATGTTAAATCCGGCATTCCAGCCGAACTTGCGCTTGTCCGCAATCACGGTATTGAGGGTAACTTCAAGCCCACGGTTTTCAATGCTGCCGATATTGGTAAAAATCCGGTTCCGTAGGTTAGAACCTGCCGGCACGTTGATGACCGCGAGGAGGTCTTCCGTTTCCTTAAAATAGTAATCTACACTACCGCTGATGCGCCCATCCAGGAAGCCAAAGTCAAGACCCGCGTTATAGGTAACCGTTTCTTCCCATTTGATCCTCGAATCATACCCTTCTGGCCGGATCGTGTTGATAAACGCATCGCCAAACTGATACGCTGCGGTCGGCTGGCCGGGCGTGAAACGCGCAAGGTAGGGATAGTCGGAACCGATATCCTGCTGGCCGGTGACACCGTAGCCGAGTCGAAGTTTCAGATCGGAGAAGAGGTCGAGGTCGCGGATAGCCCCTTCTTCTGAAATCCTCCAGGCGAAAGCTGCGGAGGGGAACAGACCCCAACGGGTGTCGGGGCTAAAGCGGGAGGAGCCATCCCTACGCAGCGTGAAAGTCAGAAGGTAGCGATCCATGAGTGAGTAATTGGCCCTTCCAAAGAAGGAGACCAGGGTGTTCTGCGTCTTGTACTTGATATTCGCAAACGTATCCCGCTTCGTTTCGGACAGATCCAGGTTGAACCCTTCGCTCACAAAATCCTGCCAGGAATATCCTGCCAATACATCGAAGCGGCTTTTGAGGCCCGGCAGTTCTTTGGCATAGTTCAGATAAAACTCCAGGAGTTGGTTCTTTTTATCCTGGGAATAATTGGCCGCCTGGCCACCTCTGAAAAAGGCCTGTGCGGCAGCGGCAGGTACAAATACCTTCCCGGTGCTGCTCGACTGGTCGAGGCCGAGGTTCAGGTTGGCACGCAGGTCGGGGAGGAAGTGGAAACGATAATCCAACTGGACATTACCGATAAAACGGTTGGCATCGCTGTTATCGTCGCGGTTCTCCAGCAGTGCGACCGGGTTGCGCGGTGCGAGGTTATTGGGCCTGCCCGTAGCGGGGTCGAGCCATTCGAAATAACCATCAAACTCGCTCAATGCCCCTTTGACTGGTTTGGTGGGGTCAAAAGTCACGGCAGAACCGATAGCCCCTTGATTGGCAAAGAAGCTCTTGGAATTAGTCGCTTTGAGGTTGACATCTATTTTGAGCTTATCGTCCAGCAATACTGGGGAAAAGCCCAGAGAAGCGGAAGCGCGGTCGAGTTGATCCCTTTTCAGTATCCCCGGCTGGTTAAGGTAGCCTGCGGAGGCCCTGAAGGGAATCCCTGCCGCCACACCGGTGATGCTAAGGTTATTATCCGTGGCCATCGCTGTGCGGTAGATTTCTTCCTGCCAGTCGGTGCTTACCGTACCAAGTAAAGCTTTTTGCTGTGCATTGCCCACCTCGTTTATGACTTTCTTAAACTCTTCGGCGCTGAGAACGTCAACGGTATTGACTTTTTGTGAGGAAGAGAACAGGGAGCTGAAATTCACATTCAGCTTACCATCGCGCGCCCCCTTTTTCGTCGTAATAATAATCACCCCGTTGGAAGCCCGGGAGCCGTAGATCGCTGTTGCCGAGGCATCTTTCAGGATATTGAACGATTCAATATCGTTGGGGTTGATAAAGCTCAGAGGGTTCGCCGCACCTGATATGCCGCCATTATCCAATGGTACGCCGTCAATGACGATCAGTGGGTCGTTGCTGGCATTGAGGGATGAGCCGCCCCGGATACGGATACGGCTGCCCGATCCCGGAGCACCGCCATTGGTCGTAATCTGTACCCCGGCAACCTTACCATTGACGAGTTGTTCGGGCGTAGCAATATTTCCCCGAATAAAATCTTTAGAGGTCACTGATGTAACAGCACCAGTCACATCGGTTTTTTTAGCTGTGCCATAACCGATTACGACTACTTCTTCGAGGGTTTCCCCCGGTGAAAGGCGCACGTCGATCACTGATGATGCACCAATCTCGATTTCCTGTGAGGTATAACCAGTATAAGAAAATTGCAAACGGGATACGCCGGCGGGAACGTTCAGTTGGTACTTCCCGTCCAGGTCCGTAACGGCACCTTCCCCCGTCCCCACTACCAGCACGTTGGCGCCAATAAGCGGTTCCCCGGAGGAAGCATCGGTTACCGTTCCGGAAATTTTGCGTTGTGCCCATATACTGGATACACCCATGAGCAAAATTCCAAAAACCAGGAGTGTTTTAGCATTCATAACTCTTTTTGAATTGGTGATTAAATAATTGTTAAAGATATACTTCAAATCTTGAATGATTAATTGAAACTATATTAAATTTCAGACTGGCCACAAAAATTTTCCTATTTTCCCCACCTGAATATAAGGCTTATTGCGATGGGCTTTGTGTAGTGCTGAAAAAGGGTTTTCCACGCTGCTGATTTGTCGCAAAAAACCCGCTAAGCATATTGACTTAAATCGGTACTTTTTTGTTCTCTGCTAAATACTGCTGTCATGTTCGATGTGATTACCCCCTGGGCCTTTGAAGCTTTGTCCGGAGCGGCCCTTTCCACACCCCCTGGCACTGCCTGAACAAACGATTATGGAAAATAACAGCGAACACTCCACCAGCCTCAATAAATATATCAGCGCTACAGGTATCTGCTCGCGACGGGAAGCCGACGCCTGGATAGCAGCAGGACGCTTAACAATCAATGGCGCAGTTGCCGTCAAAGGCAACCGCGTTTTTGACGGCGACCTGGTACTCCTGGATGGAAAACCCCTTAAAAATAAACCTGAAACCCTCTACATTGCTTTCAATAAACCCATCGGGATCGTTTGTACCACAGACCCAAAAGAACCTAAAAATATCATCCGCTTCATCAACCACCCCCAGCGCCTGTTTCCGGTGGGAAGGCTCGATAAAGACTCCCAGGGCCTCATCTTCCTCACCAACGACGGGGATATCGTCAATAAAATATTGCGCGCAGGCAACCGCCACGAAAAGGAATATATCGTCCAGGTCGCCCAGCCGGTCACTGCAGCATTCGTGAAACAGATGGCAGGAGGGCTTCCAATCCTCGGCACGATGACCCAAAAATGTCGTGTTGAACGGATTGACGATCACACCTTCAAAATCATCCTTACTCAAGGCCTCAACCGCCAGATCAGGCGGATGTGCGAATTGCTCGGATATGATGTCGTCCGCTTAAAAAGGGTGCGTATCATGCACATAGCGATCGGCAAACTACGTCCCGGCCAATGGCGTACCCTCACCCGCGAAGAAACCCAGACCCTCCAGGCATTGGTCGCCGAATCTTCAAAAACTGTGGATACACCGTCAAATCCCGCCTCTGCAAAACCTTTCCAAAAGAAAAAATAATGGCCTTGTTGTCGTGGCACGATCACCGGCTAAAAAAGTCCGCTTACATAGGCCTACTCTGCACAACTACCATTCACTATTTTTCTATTTTTACCCGTAAATGTTTTCAGATGAAAAAAATACTGCTTTTTGTCGCAATCACCCTTTTCTCCGTTCGCCTCAGTGCCTGGTGGGATGCCGGGCACATGGTAACTGCAATGATCGCATACCTCAACCTCGAGGAACCTGCCCGCAAACGCGTGGATGAACTCACCAAAACGCTGCAGCGCGATTACCCTTATGTCAATCACTTCATTGCCACAGGTCCCTGGCCCGACGATCTCAAAGCCGAAGGGGTGCGCGCTTATGATACCTGGCATTACACCAACATCCCCTACAACCCCGATGGCATAGCCCTGCCGGCCCAACCGGAGGTAGATATCCTCTGGGCTATCCGGGAATGCAATTTTATCCTGCGCAGCTCCCGGTCAAGGGATATTGACAAAGCCCGTTTTCTGGGATTCCTCGTGCATTTCGTCAGCGACCTGCATCAACCGCTCCACAGCACATCTGTTTACAGCAATGCGCTGCCAGGTGGCAACCGCGGCGGTAACGAATTCAAAATCAACAACCCGACCTGGAGTAACCTCCATGCTCTCTGGGACGATGGCTGCGGATATCTCAGCACCTACAACGATATCCGGCCATTTGGCAAACCCCGGGAACCACTCAACGATGACCAGATCAACCGGATAGGCGATCTCGCCAAAAAACTGATGCGGGAATTTCCGGAAAAAGAATTTAACAACGCCGAACAGTTGGATGCAGATTTCTGGGCGTTGGAAAGCCATAAACTTGCAATCGCTTACGGATACCGCGGCGTAAAAGGCAAGGATAACCGCGGCCGCGATCTCTTCCTCATGCCAGGGGACGAGCTCACCGAAAGCTACCTGCAAAACGGGCAGGACGTCGTTCGCCGACAGCTCACACTGAGCGGATACCGCCTCGCCCGTATCCTCAACGATGCTTTTGGCAATCGGAAGTAACCGGCGGTTTCCATACCCACAGGGTTAATGCACATCAGGACAATAGACTTGTTGCGACAGGATCATCCTGAGCTAAAAATGGCAGTTTCTCTCACCAGGCTGATCTGTCGCAATAAGTCCAATTCTTTTTTTCAATAATATTTACCGTATGAAAAAATCATTTTTGCTACTATGGCTTTGTGGAGCGCTGCCTTTCCTGCTGGACGCGCAGCCAATTGACACAAAATGGCTTAAAGGCGTGCAACCCCGAAATATCGGCCCTGCAGGTATGAGCGGACGTGTGACGGCCATTGACGTGGTATTGCGCAATACCGACATTATTTATGCGGGCACTGCCTCCGGTGGGGTTTGGAAATCAGAAAGCGGCGGTATACGCTGGGATCCTGTTTTTGAAGAACAGCCCGTCCAGTCTGTTGGCGCCGTTACAATCAACCAGAACAACCCCAGTGAAGTGTGGGTGGGTACTGGTGAAGGCAACCCCCGAAATTCGCTGAATACCGGTGCAGGAGTGTACCGCTCCCTGGATGCCGGGAAAACCTGGCAATACATGGGATTAAAAGAAACGAAAACCATCCACCGTATCCTTATCAGCCCGGAAGATCCCAATGTGGTCTATGTGGGCGCACAAGGCTCCCCCTTTGGCCCCAATCCCGAGCGGGGCGTGTTCCGCACCAAAGACGGAGGAAAAACCTGGGAAAAAATCCTGTATTCCAATGAGCGCTCCGGTGTTGCCGATATGGTCATGGATCCCTCCAATCCTAAAAAAATCATCGCCGCACTGTGGGAATATGGCCGCCAGCCCTGGAGATTCAACTCCGGTGGACCGGGTTCGGGGATTTATGTCACACACGATGGTGGCGATACCTGGGTCAAACGCAGCGCAAAAGATGGCCTTCCTGCCGGAGAACTCGGACGTGCCGGCCTCGCTATTGCCCGCTCAAAGCCCAATATCGTCTATGCCCTGCTAGAAGCAAAAGAAAATGGCCTCTATAAATCTACAGATGGCGGCCAAAAATGGACCCTGGTATCCAAAGGTGATGCCGTGAGCAACAGACCTTTCTACTACCATGAAATTTATGTGGATCCGAAAAACGAAAACCGGATTTACAACCTCTTCTCCCTCGTCACTAAAAGCGAAGACGGAGGAAAAACTTTCGAGACCCTCCTCCCCTACTCCGGTGTCCATCCCGACCACCACGCCTGGTGGATACACCCTGAAAATCCTGATTTCATGATTGACGGCAATGACGGAGGTCTGAATATCACCCGCGACGGCGGCATCAACTGGGTTTTTTCCGAGAATATCCCGGTCGGCCAATTTTACCATGTCAATTTCGATATGGATATCCCCTATAACGTCGGAGGGGGCCTGCAGGACAATGGCTCCTTCATCGGCCCAAGTAATGTCTGGCAGGAAGGAGGTATCCGCAATTATCACTGGCAGGAAGTTTATTTCGGCGATGGGTTCGACGTCGCTTTCCGCCCGGATAACAACCGCTATATTTATGCCATGTCGCAAGGTGGTAATCTCGGATATGTAGATACGAAGACCGGAAAATCTACTTTCATCAAGCCTACGCATCCCGATAACGTGGAATTGCGTTTCAACTGGAATGCGGCTTTTGCCCAGGATCCTTTCAATACCTGCGGAATCTACTACGGCAGCCAGTTTGTACATTACAGCAAAGACTGTGGTCAAACCTGGGAAATCATCTCTCCCGATCTGACCACCAACGACACCGCCCGGCAGCGCAAAGACACCGGTGGCCTGACGTACGACGTCACCTCCGCTGAAAACAATACCACGATCCTGGTCATTGCTCCAAGCCCTGCAGATGCCAAAGTCATCTGGGCCGGCACAGACGACGGGAACCTTCAGATTACCCGCGATGGCGGTAAAACATGGTCTAACCTGCTCAGCAGGCTCACAGGGGTCAAGCCGGGAAGCTGGATACCCTTTATCGAGGTCTCGGCAAAAAATCCCGCCGAGGCACTCGTGATCGTCAACGACTACCGCCGCAATGACTGGCGGCCAATGGCCTTTCATACAACTGATTACGGCCAGACTTTCCGCCAGATCGCGGATGAACAAAAAGTACAGGGCTATGCACTCTCCATCGCCCAGGATCCCGAAGCGCCCGGACATTTGTGGCTCGGTACGGATAATGGTCTCTATTTTACGATTGATGGCGGCGAAAACTGGAATAAATGGATGAACGGTTATCCTTCTGTACCTACCTACGACCTCAAAATACACCCACGCGATTTAGATCTTGTCATCGGAACGTTTGGCCGTGCGCTATGGATTTTTGACGACTTAAGGCCATTCAGGGAAATGGCAAAAACCAACGGGAAAGTGCTCGGGCAGCCGCTGCGCGTCTTCCCGGTACCCGATGCTTATCTCGCAGAATTCAAATCGTTCCAGGGCTACCACTTCCCTGCAATGGCCCAGTATGAAGGCAAAACCAAGGAACCTGGTGCCAATATCGCCGTTTGGAATAAACCGGATTCCTATACCGCAGCCAACCAGACCGCCGTCACGGCACCGGTAGCGCCCGCAACGAAAGGAAAAAAAGCTGCTGTTGCAGCCGCACCGGAAGCACCTGTCCAGGCACCTGCAAAAACAGCGCCTGCAAAGCGCCCGGAAAAGGCAATGGTGATCGTATTGAATGCGTCCGGAGATACCGTCCGCAATTTCAAGACCGCGCTCGACACGGGTTTAACCCGCATTTATTGGGGCCTGGAACGCAACGGTACGCCCGGGCTTTCCCGCCAGGAACCACGCCCGGATGCCGACCCGCCCTCCGGGCCCAGCGTTTTGCCCGGCACCTACAAGATTATCATTGCATACGGCGCACATAAAGATTCTACTGTCGTCACCGTAAAAGCCGATCCACGCCTCCAGGTTTCCATGGCAGATTTACAAGCGCGGGAAGCTGTTTATAAGGATATGGAAAAAATCGTGAGGGCCGCTGCTGCCGGGGCCGACCGGCTCAGAGAAGCTTCTAAAGCGATCAAACGCGTAGATACCGCTATGGAAGCGGCAGTAGACAGTACCCGCCAGCAAATTGCCAAACTCGGTAAATCCATGCAGGACAGCATCGCAGCAATAGAAAAGCTTATCTGGGGAGAGGGGGGCTCAAAAGTAGCGCCGTATCCTGGTGTGCCCTTATCCCGCTCTATCGGCATGGTCATGCAATATATGCGCTCCCTCGATGGTACCGCCAACCAGGCCGTATCCCGTACAATGGATAGCGCGCGTCGGCATACTACTGAAGTACTGGCAAAAATCAACGCTTTCTTCGATAGCGATTTTACCGCATACCAAAAGAAAGTGGAGGCAGCGCAGGTTTCGTTGTTTAAGACCACAAAACCTGTTTCTATTCATTAGGCTTTTCGCTGAAATAATTGTGCAAGAAGCCGTTTTATACGCATGGGGTTGTGTAAAAACCCCTGCTCTTCATTTGGCGGCTTGCGCCGCCAACAATAATTTTGAATGGACATTGTTTTACCTCATTTTGCAAAACAAAATGAGGTAAAACAATGTCCATTCAAAACTTTCTTTTGCCACCTTCGGCGGCGAAGTAGCGAAATACCGAAATACTTTTTACACAACGCCAGTCCTTTTATTTATCTGGACGAAACATTCTTTACCGCTTCTTTAATCAGATGGGTATCCTGCCGAAGGTCGAACAAACCGCCATTGACAATTACAAAATGTGTTTCGCCGCCTTTTTGCAGGAGGACAGAGGGATTTGCCCCTAACCGGATTGCACCGTTCTTTTCACCGGGAGGCACTACTTTAACGGGCAGTTTACTTAGTTCCAGCGTATTCCGCGAAACCCGGACGGGGAAGTCGGTAACACCGGATTTCAGGAGGGCAGGCAGATCGAGCGCTGTCAATTCCTGGATATTTTCAAGGACAGTAGCGTGTACTTTTCCGGGAACTGCACGGTATCCCTGGGCCAGCAGTTCGTCATAGCCATACATCGTAGAAAGGTCCCCGACTTCGGAGATGCTGCCCCGGTAATAGTACTGCCGGAAATTTTCGATAGGCGCCTCTTCCCTGCGGAAGGCGAGATCCACGATATAGGGTTTTCCGTTGCGTTCCATCTCCACTTCCCGGACGATCAGGTCGTGGAAGGCATTACTCAGATTAAACGGCAGCGCATCATACATCGAGAAATCGTACTGTTGGTGGATATTCTGTGCGATGCCTTCCAGTGCGGCCAGGATTACCACAAAGTTCAGACGGCGGAGTTCCTGCTTTTCAGGATCGCCTGGCAGGCCGCCCGACTCGATCAAGATCGCGCTCGTCCCCCATTTCTGGATATTATCACCGAAGGCCCTGGGTTCGAAAGTATCGTCGTAGCGCGCTACCTGCCCTGGGATATATCGCTGCAGGGTCCGGTTCATCATCCCGATTAAGCGCATTGCATTGCCCCGCACATCGTTGATCTCCTTTTCCTCGTTATAGGCTGGTGCAAGAAAAGAAATCCCTGCGGTTTTGGGGTTTGCCCCTGCTGCATAATACCTGCTCTGGTCGTGCAGATTGAACCCCCACACCGCCTGAAGGCTATCGCGCATGCGCTTGAGCAATTGTCCTTCCGGAGTGGCCAGGCGCAGAGCATCGCGGTTAATATCTATATCCTGCACATTGCGCCGCGTAAATCGCTCCGCGCCATCGGGATTCAACATGGGGATGAAATGCAGTGTCAGGTTTTTCAGGATTTGTTCGCGGAGCGGGTTCAACTCGTCGTTTCGCTGGAAAAAGTTAAAAATATCCAGCAGCGCCATCGTGGCGGTGGACTCATCACCGTGCATCTGCGACCAAAGCAGGACGGGTACCGGGCCATTTCCAATCCTTACATGGTAAATATTCCTGCCTTCCACGGATTTACCCGCAGGCCAGGCATAAAAAGGTGCCGGAAGACTTTTAATCAAAGGCTCTATTTCCTTGAGCTTAAATCTCCTGGTGACGATGCTGTTTTCTTTATATAAAGGATGATTCTTGTACAATAAATCCACATTCGGCGAAAGCACCGGAAGCTCCGGTGTTTGTGCACAAGAGATTTGAGATAAGGCCATTGCCCAGGAAAACAGGAGGAGTATTCGGTACATATTTCAATTTTGTTGTGAAAAAATCGGGATCCATCTGATCCATGCAACTGGCATAGTTCATTTTAGCAACCCCAAAATGTAAAATAAAAATGTATTTCGTAAAAAAATATGGTGCAAATACATCCAAAGCTACCAAATATATGTTTTGTAGCATTAAACCATTGAATACAATGTCCAGTATCCCCCCTGCAAACAGTACGATGATTGTCCATAAAGGGCCCCTACAGGTGCAAGAACACACCTTGCCGAACGGGCTCACGCTGTACATGAGCGTCAACAAAAACGAACCCCGGATTTTCACCAATATCGTCGTCAGGGCAGGTTCAAAACATGACCCTGCAGAAACTACCGGCCTGGCCCATTACATGGAGCACATGCTGTTTAAGGGAACCAGCAGGATCGGTGCGACCGACTGGGAGAAAGAGCGTGCATTACTCGAAAAAATCGCCCAATTATATGAAACACACCGTAAAACCCAGGATCCGGAAATCCGCATGGAACTATATGCGGAAATTGACCGACTCTCCACAGAAGCTGCAAAATATGTCGCACCGAACGAATATGACCGGCTCTCCGGTGTGTTGGGCGCAAAAGCCACCAATGCCTACACCTGGGTAGAGCAAACGGTTTATGTCAACGACATCCCTTCCAATGAGCTCGGGCGCTGGATGCTCCTGGAATCCGAGCGTTTTCGAATGATGGCCCTGCGTCTTTTCCACACGGAACTGGAAACGGTTTACGAAGAATTTAATATCAATCAGGACCGCGACTCCAGAAAAGTGGATTATGCCATGCGCGAAGCCCTTTTCCCCAAGCATCCATACGGCACACAGACGACCATGGGCACCCCCGAGCATCTGCGCAATCCCTCCATGGTCAATATCCAGCACTTTTTCCAAACTTATTACGTCCCCAACAATATGGCCATCATACTGGCCGGGGATTTTGATCCACAGGAGGCGATCGAACTGGCCGAGCAGTATTTCGGAGACTATGTAGCCAGGGATATCCCCCCTTTTCATTTCGAAGAACAACCTGCAATAAGTGGGCCAATGCGAAAGGATGTATATGGGAAAGAAGCCCCGTATCTGATGCTCACCTGGCGCCTCGACGGCAGCAGTACGGCTGACTTCTTCATGGGAACGATGCTGCAGCAACTCCTCTACAACCAACAGGCAGGCCTTTTTGACCTTTTCCTCAACCAGCAACAGGAAGTACTCGAATCCGAAGCCTGGTTCATGCCGCACGAAGATTATTCGGTGTTCGGCCTTTACGCCAAGCCCCGTGAAGGACAGGATCTTGAAACAGCCGAAGCCCTCCTCCTTCGTGAACTCAACAAGCTCAGGACAGGTGATTTTCCGGATTGGCTGCCGGAAGCTGTTGTCAACGATTTCAAGCTCGGCGAAATCAAAGCTGCAGAATCAAACGAGTCCCGGGTCAGTTGGATCACCAATGCCTTCGTCCTGGGGCTTGAATGGCCCGTAATGGCGATGCGTTCCAAACGCCTCAAAGAAATCCAACGCGACGATATCATTCAATTTGCTACACAACGCTTGCGCGACGACAACTTCGTAGCCATCTACAAACACCAAGGTGAAGACCCAGGTGTCATTAAAGTAGAAAAACCGCCAATAACCCCCATAGTACTGCAACGCGATGCCGTTTCTGCGTTCGCCCAGCATTTCTTTAAATTAGAAACACCCGCTCTCACTGCAGCATTCGTGGATTTCGATACTGCTATCCAGCACCGTCGGCTCGCTCCGGGAATCCTGCTGGAATATGTCCACAACCCTAACAACCACCTGTTTCGTATAGACTTTATCTTCGATTTTGGAAAAAATCACGACCGCCTGCTCGCACTTGCTTTCCAATACCTTCCCTACCTGGGTGCAGGTAAATTTTCCCTGCAGGACCTGCAAATACAGTTCTTCCGCCTTGGCCTGCACTTCGAAGTCCGCTGCGAGGAAGAGCGGTCTTACATCACCCTTCAGGGCCTGGAAGATTCCTTCGAAAAAGGGCTGGAACTCGTAGCGTTCATCCTGGACAACGTCCAGCCCGACGAGGAAGTACTGGATAATCTCGTAGAGGATATCCTGCTGCAGCGGGAAAATGCCAAGAGCAACCGGAGTTTTATCCTTCGCAACGCGATGTCCACTTATGCCCGGTATGGAAATGACTCTCCCTTCTACAACCGTTTAAGCGCAGAAGAACTTCGCGCCGTCACTGCCGCACAGCTTACCAACGCAATCCGGGATTTAAAATCTTTTGAACATACCATTTATTATTTTGGGCAGCAGCCCCTCGCCAATGTCGTAAGGATCGTAGAAAAAACCCATCGCGTACCCGCAACCTTGAAACCGGCACCTGCCGCACGTTCCTTCAAAGAACTGGATACGTTGGAAGATAAGGTCTTATTTGTTGATTTCCCTATCGTACAAACCGACGTCCTGCTGGTTTCGAAGGGTACGCCTTATTTTAACCTGGAGGAATTCCTGATGCGCGATCTGTATAACGATTATTTTGGCTACGGGCTTTCGTCAATCGTCTTCCAGGAAATACGGGAAGCAAAAGCACTCGCCTATTCGACATACGCCTATTATGGCTCGCCCAAACGCACCGACCAGGCACACTATTTGCAAGCTTATGTAGGTACCCAGCCGGATAAGCTTCGGGATGCTATCCCCGCAATGCTCGGCATTTTGCGCGATATGCCTGTAGCTTATTCCCAGATCGAACAGGCGAAAACCGCCATTCTAAAGCGTATTGAGACGGAGCGTATGCTGCCTGCCAATATTTACTGGACAGCACAAAGCAACCGGGATATTGGTCACCCCCACGACCTGCGCAAAGACCTCTACCAGACCATGCAAGAGTTACAGCCTGCTGATTTAACTGCTTTTCAGCAACGTTATGTCAAACCGCGTAAATATACTTTCCTCGTGCTCGGCAACCGCAAAGATGTGGATTTGGGCTACCTCGCTGATTTCGGGCCTGTAGAAGAACACCCGCTCGAAGAAATTTTTGGGTACTAACCCGCAAGGAGCATGTCCTGGGATATGTTGCTCGGCCATCGTCCAAGTCCATTGGAAGCACTGCGCGATCCAATACTCGATGACCTGGGGCTCCGCGTATTCGTCAAACGCGACGATTTACTCGCTATCCCTGCTTTAGACGAGCGCTTCCCTGCATTCAGCGGGAACAAATGGCGTAAGCTGAAGTATAACCTCCTGGAAGCCAGGAGCCTCGGATATGAAGGATTGCTCAGTTACGGCGGGGCCTACTCCAACCACATCGCTGCCGTGGCTGCGGCAGGAAGAATCTTTGGTTTCAAAACGATTGGGATTATCCGTGGCGGCCCCTACCCGACCCTTAACCCAACCCTCGACTTTGCTCATCGCTGTGGTATGCAACTGCGTTATCTGGAACCTGCTGCATTCAAAATGCTCCGCAATGCCGGGTGGCAGGATAGTACCCTGGATGTCCCCTGCAGCTATCTGACGCTCCCGGAAGGTGGTTCCAATGACCGGGCGCTCCAAGGCTGCGCCGAGCTTGGCCTTGAAATCCTCAGCCAAACCCCCGCCGATTACTATTGTATTTCCTGTGGTACCGGTGGCACCATCGCCGGGCTGTGCACCAGTCTTGGGGATACTCCGGTCATCATGGGTTTCCCCGCCCTCAGAAACGGAGGCTTCCTCCTCGGGGACATAAAGGATTGGATCGAAAAAAATAATCCGGCCGCTCAAAGAAATCTCCGGCTCGAAACAGCTTACGCTTTCGCAGGGTATGGACGATGGGACAACCGTCTGCTGGAATTCATGCACGACTTCCATCAACAACATGGTATTCTGCTCGATCAGGTCTATACCGGAAAAATGTTTTTCGGGGTATTTGACCTCATCCGCCAAGGACAGTTTCCCCGTGGAGCTACAATATGTATCATCCATACCGGAGGACTGCAAGGAAGAAACGGGCTGCCCTGACCACACAGCAGCCTGAGAAGAAATAAGATTTTGAAGACGCTGATATATATTCTGTGGTTGTGTAAAAAGGCCGGAGGCCTTCATTTGGCGCCGTAGGCGGCGGGCGGAATACTTTTACACCACCCCATATTTATGGGGCACCCTCTTTTAAAACATATTCTTTGGCGGCTTCACCGCCAAAGAATATGTTTTAAAAGAGGGTGCCCCTGGAAATCATCATCGCGTCGTATAGCTCCTCGAACTTGCGGGCAGCAGCCAGGTTCCGTATGCCACATCTTTCTGGCTTACCCCTTCGGCATGAAGCCAGACCCGGGTAGCGGCTGCCACATTCGTCGGGACATCCACGAAAGTAATCAGGGTATCCTGCTGGCGAAGTGTAGAATATGCTGGTTTATAGGCTTCCGTTTTAATCAAAGTACGAGCACCTGCGGTGCTGGTCGTACCCGTACTTTGATAAATCCGGATTTCCTTCATTGGGTCATTACACCAAAATTCCATCAGCATACGCACCCTGCCCCCTCTGATAAAAGAGGACGAATCCAGCGGATACATATAGATAGAAGGAACCCCTTTATCCGTATAAGTAACGTTTTTATCCAGCCACTCCTCCTGTTCGTAGCATGAAGCGGCGAGAAAAATCAAGGTGAGGAAGAAAAAAGGCTTTAATATTTTCATTGCTGATTTTCTTTTATTATTGAAAAAATCTTGTTGGGCAACCCCTATCGTTTGAAAATCCACATCGGCTCGTTAAGTGGTTTTTGGTTCTTTTGTGCCACCGCGCCATTCCGGTTGAATTCGTCCTGTGGGTAGAAAGCACGCTGTATCCATTTACCACCGAGTTCGGGATTTTGGTTACGGGGAAGATCCAGATCGCGGAATACGCTCTTGGAAAATTCCCAACGGCGCATATCGTTCCATACTTCCGGGCTGAGGAACATTGCCTTGTATTTTTCTCCCATGATTAAGTCGAGGGTAAGATTGGCAGCCCCGACATTTACGCGGGGGTCATTGACATACCTGGTACGGGCAGTATCCGCCACGCCGATTTTTTGCATATTTGCGTTGATACCGTTGAGATAAGCGGTATAGCCCGCGGCGGTAGTTCCCCTGGAGGTTGGCGTACCGCCATTTCTAAGAAACTCGGCCTCTGCCTTGATAAATTCCTGTTCGGCATAGGAGACCAGTACGATCGGTGCGATATTGCGCCCATGCCAGGTCGTGACGACCAGGTCCACATTGCCCCCGAGACCGGTACCATTTTCACGTCCGATCCAGGTTGTGGCACTTGCATTTCCGGTTGTTCTTCCGCCGATAATCGGCAGACGAGGGTCAAAGGGGCCGAAGGAAGTCCCGTTCATCGCATCCACAATTTGCTGGGAATGGGACACGGTGAAGTTGCCTGTAATAATAGCCTGGGCTACTGTGGTATTCCAGGGGTTGAGGTTACGGGTATTGTAATTAATCTGCCAGTCATCAGAATTACCGACCATGGCCGCAGTTGAGAGGGCTGCGAGGGCGTCATTAGCAGCTTTGGAGGGATTTTTCAAGGAGCCATGCATGGCGAAGCGGGCTTTTAGCACCCGGGCAGTGGCCCTCCAGCGGTTTCGCTGACTGGTCCGCGCAGCAGTTGTCGTACCGGCAAAAAAAGCCAGGTCATCGGCACCCGGGAGGATACCCTCCGTGCGTTCGATTTCGACAAGGGCTTCGTCGAGTAATTTATTCATTGTAGCATAGATGGATTCCTGAGAATCATACTCAGGCCGCAGGTTATTGATCTCAAATGCCTGTGAATAAGGGACTTGCTCCCAAATCGTAGTAGCCATCCCGAGGTGATAGGCGAGAATGATTTTTCCAACGGCGCTGTAATATGGTGCGAAACTATTCGGATCATTGGCCTTTGCGATCAGCGTCCTGAGGTTGGCCATAGCGGTAAGATAGGTCGTTGACCATGCCGCAGGGATACGTACCTCGTTGTGTGCGTCCACACCGCCACCTGCCACACTCGACATGTGCTGGACGATCTGTGAAACCGGAAAAGCATACTGAAAATTCGCCTGGCCAGAGGCTTCAATCGTTGTGGGCAGCAGACTTTGCAACGTAACCTGGCCTTCAGTCACCCTTGTCGGGTCGTTATTGATATCCAGATAATCGTTACAGGCCGTCAGCACCAGGACAATGGCCGGTACGAGGAAAAAGACGGATTTTATGATTGGTTTTTTCATTGTGGTATTCTTTTTAAGTTGGCCTTCGTAAAAAAAGGTACTTTTTAAAATGGCCTGGCGGCTTATTTAAACGTTGCGTTCAACCCAAAAGATACGTTGCGTACCGCCGGGATAGTCAAGCCTGCGAAACCAAATGCGTTACTTCCCGACCCATTTTGCATCGCTTCAGGGTCAAAACCGATATAGGGCGTATTTAACCAGAGGTTGTTTCCTACAGCACTCAATGCAAGACTTGCAAATGGGGTACGCGCCAGCGCTTTCTTCGGCAGGCTGTAAGACAGGTTGACGTTGCGCAAACGCACCCAGGAAGCATCCTGGAGGATTACTTCGGCGGCTGCGTTATATCGGACAGCCGACCGGTAGAGGTTGTCGCCGTCAATGGCCACTTCCTGGGTGTTGGGTGTGCCATCCAGGCGTACGCCCTTGAACACGACCAGTTCGTGCCGGCGTTCGGTACCTTTGATATTCCCGTTGCGGATAGAGTTGCGGATAGACATATCATACACATCGCCGCCCTGTTTCCATTCAAGCTGAGCGGACAGCGTAAAGCCTTTCCAGGAGAACGTATTGCCCAGCGCAAGGATAAAGTCGGGAATGGCATTTCCCGCAAGCTGCAGGCGCGACTGATCTACGATTGGGTAGCCGTCATTGCCGATGAGCAGTTGTCCGCTCGTACTATCCCGACGGAATTTATATCCATACAAGTCGCCGACTTTACCCCCGGGAACGAGCTGGTTCGCAATCCATGCCCCATCGAATACCAATACACGGTCGCTCCCCTCTGCGATAGATTCAACCGTACCCTGCATTTTGGTAAAATTGACGCGGACATCCCATTCAAAATCCTTTGCCCGTACCGGGACGACGTTGAGGGTCAATTCGATCCCTTTATTATTAATCTCGCCGGAATTCGTCACAAAAGAAGCATAGCCCGTAGCATTGCTCACAGGCACCCGGAAGATCTGGTCAATCGTCGTTTGATCGAAGAGGGTCAGGTCAAACCCGAAGCGGTTTTTCAGGAAGCGCATTTCGAGCCCATACTCGAGGCCTCGTGTCCTTTCCGGCCGCAGATTGGGATCCCCGATCGTCACGCTCTGACGGAATCCGGCAATCACTGTGGCCGGGTCGCTACCGAAGGGGAATCGGGGGGCACTTTCAAAGTAGCGGCTCGTCAGATAGGGGCTGGTCCCTTTGCCGGTCTCGGCATAAGAAGCGCGCAATTTCCCATAGGTAAAGAATTCTGGTAATTGCAGGACTTCCGAGAAAATGACGCTTAAGCCCACCGATGGATAGAAAAAGGAATTATTGCCGATTGGCAGCGTAGAGGTCCAGTCGTTACGACCAGAGGCTTGTAAGAACAACACCCCTTTGTAATCGAGGTTGAGATCCGCAAATGCACCAACCAGGCGGCTCAGGGAGTAATCATAGAAAGGAAAGAAGTTACGCGTATTGGTAATATCATAGAATTGAGGGATTACCAGGCCCTCGCCGCGCACGCCGATATTTTCGAATTTATTGTCAAAGATGCTATTGCCCAGCAAGAGGCGGGCATTTAAGTCTTTGGAGATATTTTTCTGTACCGTTACGAGCAGGTTGGAACTGATTTGCCGGGACAGGTAGTTTTCATCCACGATAAAGCCACCGACCTGAGAGCCCACATCAGTAACATTGGGCATCACCCGTTTGCGCACATCCGAATATTGGTCAATACCCACCTGATAGCGTACGGAAAGCCAGTCGGTGAGGGTTGCATCTGCTGCTACCTGGCCAATGTAGCGGCCCACATTTGACGTATAAGGCGCAAATTCGGCCAGCCAACGCGGATTATCAATAACAGTGCCCGCATAAGACTTGATGGCCCCATTCGGAAATTTGTAGTCATTGACATCGAAAGTACCCGAATGATAAGACAGGGCGGACATGACCGATTTATCGCCGCCATTCGCCGATATGTTTTTTGAATTCGTATAAGAGAAAGACCCGGAGAGGTTCAGCCATTTCAATGCCTGGTAGCCGGAATTCAGGCGTACTGTCGTACGCTCGAAAGATGTCGTAGGAACGATACCCTCCTGCCGGAAATTGGAAGCAGAGACCAGATAGGTAAACCCTTTGCTACCCCCCGTGATGGAGAGGTTATTGGTCAGGCGGCTGCCCTGGGTAAAAAAGGCCCGGAAGTTATCAAAAGTGGGCTGCCCTGGCGCGAAAGGGGGGCCAAAATCCTGAAACCGCGTCGTACTTACACTGTTGTCGGCATTTACCCGGATCCTGCCGTTGATACCTTCCCGGTACTTAAGCTGTGGCTCCTGATATTTATTGACCTCATCCACCCCGTAGTTTGAGGAAAACTGGATTTTTGCCTTGCCTTCCTGCCCTTTCTTGGTCGTAATGACGATGGCGCCGTTCTGGGCAAGGGAGCCATACAAAGCCGTAGCTGCAGGGCCCTTCAGGATAGAGATATTCTCGATATCGTTGGGGTTGACATCTGCCAGACGGTTGGTGTTGGAAAATTGTTCGGAGCTGCCTGCCAGGGCATTCGTCCCCGCACTGGGCAGTACATTCCCGGTATTCGTCGCGTTGGACATAATAATGCCGTCAATAACGATGAGTGGCTGGTTATCGCTGCCCGGGTCGAGTGAGTTGATCCCCCGCAGGATGATACTTGTACCTGCACCGGGAGCGCCCGAAGAATTTTGGATCAGGGCACCTGCCACTTTTCCCTGCAAAGCACTTACGATATTTTGTTCGTTGGAACGCTCCAGCAGCTCGCTGCCGACGTCCTGTGCAGCATACACCAGGGCTTTCTTTTCCCGCTTAATCCCGAAAGCCGTAACGATTACCTCCCCGAGTTGCTTAACATCTTCGGCCAGGACGACATCCACGACATTGGCTGCACCTAAAGCAATTTCCTGGGTCAGATATCCGATAAAACTGACCACCAGGACCCCTTGCTGAGGTGCGGAAATACTGTAATTCCCATCCAGATCGGTACTCGTCCCGGTAGTCGTACCTTTAATCAGGACGTTAACGCCGACCAAAGGCTCCCCGGACTCGTCCGTGACCTTGCCCGTTACTGTGCGCTGGGCGATTGCCGAAACGGCGCCCCAGCAAAATAAGAGCAAGGTTAATGAAACTGATTTAAAGCTGCATTTCATCTAACAACAGATTTAGTGAGTGAAAAAAAATGGGCACACATTTTTTTGCAGTTGACCGCGTTGCAAAAATTGCAAAAAATTGCAAAAAGTTGCAAAAAAATTGCGATAAAATGCAAAAAATTGCGCGCCCAAATCGGTTTTACCCTAAACAGTTGCTATTTATGCGGTTATTGTTTTTGCAGCTCCATAGCAAAGCTTCCTAAGGTTTGGAATCGAACGTCGTTTCGTGGCTACAGGTTCACCCTCCCATAACGCACGCCATTTTCGTATTTAGCGATATAAGCACTTGGGAACCCCCTGCGCTTTACCTGGGCAAATGCCTGGCGTACCGAGGTTTCGTCCATGAAGTCGCCCACCAGTACGCGGGTAAGGTTTCTGGACAAGATGAATTCGGTCTGGATACTGCCAAGATCGGATAACTTGGAATAGCGGGAGTCTGCCGGATCGAAACGGCCAACGGCGGTGAGTTGGATTTTATAATATACCCCATAATATCGCGGTGCATTAGACCGGTATTCCAGGTTATCTATCTGCGAAGTCCCTTTCAGCGTATAGGTTTCACCTGGCACACCGATGGTGCCTGAATTTGGAGTACCCGGTATCGGTGAAAGGTCAGTGCCTGTAACGACAGGTTTAGGCCCGGGAGTAACTGGGGTCGGTTTTGTCTCAGGGGATGGTGTCAGCTTCCGGAGAAAAAGTGGCTGCCCGTAATTGACATTGCTCTGGTCCGAAGTGAAAAAAGTATAAGACCCCCCTTCATAGCCTTCGGCATTGACAGCCACGCGATACTGCCGCTGCGGCAGGAGTTCCAGGCGATAAGGCCCATCGGTGATAATCCGGTTGACCAGGATTGTTTCGGAGCCGTTATCCAGGATTTCGGACAGCACGACGTTGAAGCTGGTCAGCCGTTCGCCCAGATCCAGGTCAAAAACGTACCCTTCCAGGGGCAATGCCCGGGGCTTGAGGCGGATCTCAAAAATATCATCGTCCTGGGTAGTTGTTTTTTCCCCTGCAGAAATACGGTTGGAGCTCAGAAAAGCTACATTGCCATTTTCCCCTTTGACGAAGAAGAAATCATCCGCGCCGGAGTTATAAGGAAGGCCAACATTTACCGGGGTAGCCCAGTTGGTCAAATCCCCGCGGGCTTTTTGGATATCGAAACCGCCGATGGATACATGGCCGTTAGACGCGAAATAAAGGTTGCCCTCTGCCGAATCAAAATATGGGGACATTTCGTTTCCGAGCGTATTGATTGCCGGCCCCAGGTTTATCGGCTGGGAAAAATCCCCCGGTCTGTTGATATTGGTGGTGATGTACCAAAGATCGAGGCCTCCGCGGCCTCCCTGTCGGTTGGAAGCAAAATAGACAATTTCCACATCGCCGCGATGTACTACCCAGGGCTGCGTGGACGTAAAGCCCTTAACATTCACAAAATCGGGTAGCCGCCTGGGCGCAGACCAACGCACACCCTCCCGCTCGATCACAAAAATTTCACAGCGGGTACTCAGGTTGCCGAAGGTAGTGGAATTCTCACAGATCGTAAAATAGAACCGGTTGCCATCCGGAGAAAGCGACCCATTGCAATATTGGCCATTTTGAATAACGGGGAAGTTTTCCGGCGTCAGCCCCTTCGACCAACTACCGGCATTTTTTTCCGAACGATATATCCTTGCCTGGCCCCCCATGGTGGAAGAATAGTAAAGTACGCCCACTTCCGGGCAAAATGGCGCAAATTCATTGGATTCGGTATTGACTCCACCGCCGGGACGGGAAACCTCAACCTCCGGCGTCGGCTGCAGGGGCAGGGATTTCCCCAGTTCACAACCCTGGATTTCATCCGAAATAATATCTTCCATCGTCGCTTTGTTCTCACCGGCGTAGCCTTTCAAAAAATCCTGAAAAGCGCGGATCGCACGCTCGTACTGGCCATCCTGCTTCAGGCTGCGTGCATACTTTAGCCCCACCAGAGAGAACTCCTTGTTCAAATCCTTGATATTTTGGTAAGACTCCGCGGCTTTCCGGTAATTGCGCATCAGGTAGTACGATTCCCCTATTTTAAAAAGGAGTTCCTTTTTATCCTTTTTCGCATAGGCCTTTTCATATTCCTTTGCCGCTTTGGCATAGTCCCCTTTACTGAAAAATTCATCGGCCGTCTTGGCCATTTTCTGCCAGCTTTGTGCTTGGACAGAAACAGAAAAGGCCATTGCCAGGATCAGATAAACGATTCTTGTGGTCATGCGCATTTGAATTGATGTTTGTGATTTAAATTGGGTTGTTTAGAGCGTTGGCGATAAGATGTTCGATAATTACAGGATAAAAGCGGTGCTCGAGGGCCTGGACGCGCTTTGCCAGTTCCAGCGGGGAATCCCCCGGAAAAACCGGACAATGTGCCTGAAGGACAATTGCCCCTTCGTCATAATATTCGTTCACCCAATGGACCGTCATACCGCTTTCCTTTTCCTTTGCTGTGATCACCGCTTCATGGACGTGCATACCGTACATACCTTTCCCCCCGAATTTAGGCAGGAGTGCCGGATGGATATTCACCATCCTGCCTTGATACTTTTGGACAAGGTATGCCGGAATTTTCCACATAAAGCCTGCAAGGGCAATGAAATCGGTCGAATGAGCCTTTAACAGGGGTAGTACGATGTCCTCTCTGGAGAAACGCCCTTTATCCAGCACAACGGTATCCACACCGAACGAACGGGCAATCGCAAGTGCCGGCACTTCCGGCCTGCCTGACAACAGCAAAGACACGCGCGCCAAAGGATGGCCTTCGAAATATTCCAGAATCCTGCGTGCATTGGATCCCGTCCCCGATGCGAAAATTGCGATATGCTTCATCATCAGTTGAGTACACGATAGCGATCGGCATTAGAGCCGTCAATCCTCGACATTACGCGCACCGCCTGTTCTTTTTCCCTGGGCGTGCCCAACTTAAAAATCTCGATGACCTCCTGGCTTTTCGCATTGATAAACATAATAATTGCCACCGAATTAGGATAGCTCTGGTTGACCTTCAGGACATTTTCCAATGCGTCGGACATTATGGCCCTTCCTTTTTCCACATTCTGGTACATAATATCCAGTGCCAGGCGGTGGTAAGTATACATGGCCTCCCGCATTGGGCGTACCCTCGGGGAGAGAAGGTTCTCCGCAATCCAGAATCTGTTGCGGTTGAAATTACTGCCCGATGGCGCCCAACCCTGCCCTGCCACACTCTGGGGTATCGTATTGATAATTTCCTGGGCATTCAGAAAATAAGGCTCACCACCATATAAAGAAAACGAATCATAATCCAGGCCAAGTATAATAAAAGCGTAAAAAGAAAGCACGGAGGAAAGATTATTGTTGTAGCTGTTGCGGCTATAAATCAGTGGTTGGTATTGTTCGTAGGTGAACACCAGCTCGTTGTCAATATGGTTAAAGATTGCTGTTTCATAGCTTGTACCGAAGACTGGCCTGGAAGACTGCACAGACAGCTCGGCGCGGAAGCTGGTTGGGGAGAGCTCTTCCTGCAAGGTGAGCAGGATGTTGCACTGTATGCGCTCCTGGGGTTCGAAGACGTCTTCTGTCCATTTCGTATTGTTCATAAATTCTGCTATAGCCTGCTCCAGGGTTTCAAAAATCCTGGGATCGGCCGTCCGGAGCTTTTGGATATTGATTTTGACGCTGCAGTTGAGTTCCTGTGCGAAAGCAGTGCTACCGGCAAAAAGGAAAAAGATAAAGAGACAGGCACGTTGCATAAGCGATAAGTTATTATTTTCGACAGGGCAATCAGGCGGGAGGCAGGATAGACAAGAGTATATCTATGATATCCTGTCCGACTGATGCCTTAGACTTTAATTCGAAATCCCTGCGCTTATTGTCTGGAAAGAACACAGATATTTTATTCGTATCCAGTAAAAACCCTGCACCGGGCTCTGTAAGCGCATTAAGTACGATGCAGTCGAAGTTTTTTCGGTACATTTTGTCAAGTGCATGTGCTTCTGCATTGTGGGTTTCGAGGGCGAAACCGATGATTCGTTGGTCAGGACGTTTAATTTTACCCAGGTCAGCAGCGATATCCGGGTTTTTCACTAATTCCAATTGAAGGTTTCCCTCGTCTTTCTTGATTTTTCGCCCGGCAATTTCTTTTGGACGGAAATCTGCCACGGCCGCGTTCAGAATGGCTGCATCACAAGCAGGGAAGAGTGCCATTGCCGCCGCATGCATCTCCCGTGCACTTTCTACCCGGGACACGCGGATTTTGGGGTCGGGTACCAGGGCGGATGGCCCCAGGACGAGTTCTACTGCTGCACCTTGCATCATCGCGGCGTGGGCAATCGCAAGGCCCATTTTCCCGGAAGACCGGTTGCCGATAAACCGTACGGGGTCTATTGGTTCGTATGTTGGTCCTGCGGTGACCAGGATGCGCTTACCAGACAGCGGCGGTCGGGAGGAGCGGAAATATGCTTCCAGGAAGCCCAGGATATCTTCCGGCTCTGCCATCCGGCCCGGCCCGCTCAGGCCACTGGCCAGCTCCCCGTGGCCGACAGGGATCAGGAAATTGCCATCTTCCTGTAACCTTTGTACGTTGCGCTGGGTAGCGGCATGGTTCCACATATCCACATCCATAGCAGGTGCCAGAAAAACAGGACAACGCCCGGAAAGATAACAAGCTGTGAGCATATTATCGCAGACACCGTGCGCCATTTTGGCCAGCGTATTCGCTGTGGCTGGTGCTACCAGCATTGCATCTGCCCACAAGGCTAACTCCACGTGGTTGTTCCATCCGCTTTCTGACGATAAATCGGAGAATACCGGCCGCTTCGATAGCGTTGAAAAGGTGAGTGGCGCTACAAACGCCGAGGCAGCAGACGTCATGATGACCTGCACGGATGCACCCGCCTTTATCAAAAGGCGTACCAATACTACGGATTTATAGGCCGCAATACTTCCGCTGACTCCCAGCAGGACCCGCTTATTTTCAAGTGGCGATGGCATAGCCGGGATAACGGCACTTAAATACTCTTGTTTGTCTTTGACTTGCGCTCTACGAAACGATAGACGATTTCCCCGTTGAGGTACTCTTCCATGGCAATCAGCACAGGATTCGGCAGACGCTCATAGAATTTGGAGATTTCGATCTGCTCCTTATTCTCGCTGATTTCTTCGATTGCTTCCGAGCTGGTAGCAAACTCTTCCAGTTTGTTGTGCAGTTCGCGGCGAATATCTACGTTTAGCTGCCGTGCCCTTTTGTTGATTACGGCCAGTGCTTCATAGATATTTCCGGTCTTGGAGGCCATCTCATCGAGGTTGCGTGCACGGACGTTGGGGTCCAGTCCCTGTACTTTGTTTTTGATATCAGACATCGTTCAATTGTTTTATTTTTTGTTGAATCTGTACCTGGGCAGCTTCCAGTTCTTTCCTGTAGTTGCTCTTTTGGTAGCGCTTCAGGAATTCGCCGCAGACTTTCAGGGCTTCTTCGTAACGCTCTCTTCGTCTTTCCAGGATACTGTTTTCTGCCCGAAGGAACGAGGAACGAAAGATCATATAGCGTACTTCTTCGTCATTGGATGTTTCCGGGAAGTCTTTGAGTAAATTTTCGAAAGTATTGACAGCAGACTGGTACTGTTGCACCTTGAAATATAATTTACCCTCTTCAAATGCTTTTTTCTCCAATTTGAGCCGCAGGTCGTCAATAATGCGGTTGCACTCAGCGACGCGCTCACTTTGCGGGTACAGTGCGACGAAATTTTCCATATCGTCGATTGCCTTCAGCGAGTAGCTTTGATCCAGGCGGAAAACCGGCGATAGCTGGTAGTGGGCGTATGCGGCCATAAAATCCGCTTCTTCCCTTTGCGGGCTCAGGGGATAGGTTTGGGAGAAAGTCTTGAAATGATAGTTTGCCATCATGAAATTTTCAAGATGGTAAAAGGTATAGGCATATTTAAAAAACAATTCTTCCCCTTCCTGCCGGCCCCGGTAACTGCTCATAATGAGCTCGAAAAGAAGCTGTGCTCTTTGGTATTCTTCCTGCTTATAGTAATCGAGCGATTTTTGGAAAAGCAGCTCCGGATCTCCGCTCGTGCGTATCTTTTCGAATTCGCTCTTACAAGCAGAAAGCGACAGGATTAGCGATATACTGATAACGATTCTGGACAAATGCTTTGCGGTTTTCATTAGGCTGCGAAAATACGGGTTTTAACAATATTGCACAAACATTATTTCATGGAGGGCATTTCTGTATAAAAGGTTGGTTATCCAATGTTTTATTATATTTGGACATTTGTGGGGCAGAACGATAGGATCCACCCCGAAAAGCCACCTTCGATCAATAAACGTGTTGCGATGGGCCAACGTGGCGTTAAAATAGTTTTTTAGCCCGCGCTGATTGGTTGCAACAAGTCAATTTTTCTCATAATCTCCTTTTTGGGGCGGGGTTTCATAAAAGTTATGTTGCTGCGCCCGGTAAAAATTTTACCTCGTCTTTTTGCACAACTCCATAAAATGCCGGGTTTCGACCAATTCAGGATTTATTACAACCATACCATCCATCCGGAACTGATGCGTATGGAGCGTTTGCGCATCAGGCTGCTGCGCCTTTTCCTGCTATCGGCTGCAGTGCTTTCCATCATACTTTTCCTGGGGCTTCAGTCCGGTGAGCTCACCATTGTACTCGCCCTGGCCATACCTGTCGTTTTTTACCTTGGTTTCCTGGGTTTTAGAACGCGAAAATTTATCAAAACCTTTAAGCCGAGGGTAGTCAAGCTCATACTGGACTTTATCAGCGAATCTCCCAATATAGGTGCGCTCGATTATTCACCGGAAGGTTACCTCCCCCGCGACCTTTTTTTCCAAAGTATGCTTTTCTCCGGGAACGCGCCCGTATATCTTGGGGAAGACCTCATCTACGGAAAGGTGGGGGAAATGGATTTCCAACTTTGCGAACTGCGCGTACAGGATTTTTCCCCGGTGGATAACCGCCTCATCCCTGTATTTGGGGGGATATTCCTGCATGCCGTATTTCCGGAAGAAACTTCTGGGCAGGTTTTGATTTGGCCCCGTAACCAAAGAAAGCACCTGATCCGCACTATCCGCGATTTTGTCCTGGAGGGTGGGCAAAATTCCGACCATGAAATCCTCAATCCTGCTTTCCGGGATGTACTCATGACTTATGCCACCCGTACAACCCATGTAGCAGGTATTATGTCTGAACCGATGCAGGATGCCATCGTGCACTATCGCCAGATCAGCCAGAACGATATCTACCTATCCTTCATCGAACAAGACATTTATATTGCCATCACTGAACATAAAGACATCCTGGAACCATTCATCTTTCGCTCCAATGTGAGCTTCGAGCTCGTGCGCAGCTACTACCAGGACATCCGGTTCCTGCTCGAAATTATCGAAGACTTTGACCGTACTCATTAGGCTTGTTGCAGTAGGGTCATCGCAGCGGGAAAATGAGCTGTTGCTCGTACATACGATACCTTTTGGGGGTCGCGCGGGCCGGAGATACCTCCGCCGCATTGTTCCAATCGCAACAAGCCTGTTGAAAAAGGCAGCCCTGGTAAACCTTCCGTGCCTTTTATAAGTTTAGAGCTTATTCAAAAGATTGTTCCGGTATGCCACAGGATTTTGGGGCATAGCGTACCAGGCAAACCTTTCTAATACTCATCCCATGCGATCAAAACATTTCTTCCTGTTGATTTTCTTTCTTTCCACATCCATTTACTGTGTAAAGCCTTACGCACAGGCGCCCCAGCCCCTCAACGAAGCCAGCCTTCTTTGGGAAGTCAGCGGGAATGGCCTGGTCGCCCCATCATTTGTTTTCGGAACTATCCACATGATCCCCCAGAAGGATTTCCTCCTCACAGATGCCACGAGGGCCGCCCTGGACCAGTCAAAAAAAGTGGTCTTTGAAATCAACCTTGAAAAAATGGACGATATCACGACCATGCTCCCCATGATTATGCAAGCATTCATGAAAAGGGACACTACCCTGCGGGATCTGCTCGAACCATCGGATTACGAAATCGTCAAACAGCATTTTCAGGAACTGGGGCTGCCGATGTTCCTGCTCGACCGCATCAAGCCGATGTTCCTTTCCGCACTTGACCCACAGGTCGTGATGGGTAAACAGGGTGAATCCACAACCTCCTATGAAATGGAGTTAATGGCCATTGCCAAAAAATCCGAAAAAACTATAGATGGGCTTGAAACTGCTGCTTTCCAGATGAGTATGTTCGACAGTATCCCTTACCGGATCCAGGCGAAAATGCTACTTGAATCTATACAGCAATCCAGTCTGCAAACCGAAGACGAAAAAGGTGCGTTCGATCAGATGATTGCAATATATAAAGCACAGGATATCGAAGCCATGCAGCAACTTATGCAAAGCGACGGTGAGTTGATGGCTTATGAAAACCTGCTGCTCTTCAACCGGAACAGGAATTGGATTCCCATAATGAAAGCGATGATACGCAAGGAACCGTGCTTTTTTGCCGTAGGTGCGGGACATTTAGGCGGAGCGAGCGGAATTTTACAACTTTTACGCGAAGAAGGTTTCAGGGTAAAAGCGGTAAAATAACATCCCTGTTCCTTTTCCCGGTCCCTTCCCCTGGCGGAGAAAACAGCTAAAACGGTCTGATCAGTCAGATAGGCTGGTTGGGACAAATCAGCACAACCGGGGCCTTTGCCTTACGAATGGCCTATGATATCCGGCGGTGCACTTCGAGTGCTTCGTTCACAGCGGCATCCAGCAGAGCGGAAAGGGAAATGCCAAACGCGGTTGCCTGTTGTGGCACGATACTTGCCTCGGACATTCCCGGGATTGTATTGGCTTCCAGGAAAAAGAAGGTATCGTCCACCAGGATGTAGTCGAAGCGACAAATGCCGCGACAGCCCAGAGCAGCATAGATACGCCGTGTTTGTTCCTGGCACTTCTGGGCAAGCCCGGGAGAGAGTTCTGCAGGTGTCACCTCTTTGCTTTGTTGTTCGTATTTCGCCTGATAGTCAAAAAATTCGTTATAGGAAATAATTTCAGTAATCGGGAGCACGATGATTTGCCCGTCTTTACGAAAAACCCCATTAGAGAACTCCCGTCCGTTCAAAAATCCTTCTACCAGTACCTCATCGTCAAAGCCAAATGCTTTTTCGATAGCGGCGTCCAGGCCGTCGGCATTATTCACTTTGGAAACACCAAAGCTGCTACCATTTTTATTGGGCTTAACGAAAAGCGGCAGGCCCATTTCCAGTAGAGCGTCTTTATTGTAGGGTTGGCTGCGGTAAACGATCTGCGAGGGGGCCATCGGGACGCTGTGTGCATGAAGGAACCCTTTACAAGCCTGCTTATCGAAGGTCAGGGCGCTCACCAGCGGGTCGCAGCCCGTGTAGGGGATGCCCATCAATTCCAGATAGCCCTGCAGGCGGCCATCTTCGGCGGGGTGTCCGTGCAGGATGAGGTAAGCCAGATCGAAACACACACGTTCCCCATTGGTATCGGTCAGCGAGAAGTCGTTCAGATCAACAGGAAGGCCTGTGGACTGTTCTGAGAAGTGCGTTCCGTTTAGTTCGAGGACAAATTTCCGGTACTTTGAGCTATCCAGGTGATGTGCTACCGTAACGGCGCTTTTGAGCGAGACTGGCCGCTCTGCAACATTTCCGCCGGTAATTATAGCAATATTAAGTACATTACTGCTCATTGGCTGTTGCGGCTTTAGGGTCAGGCATCAACATTTGCGTATTTGGCATTGGCTTCAATAAAAGCCCTGCGGGGCGGCACCTCATCGCCCATGAGCATGGAGAAGATGCGGTCGGCCTCCATAGCATCTTCGATGGTCACCCTGCGCAGGATACGCGTTGAGGGGTCCATGGTGGTATCCCAGAGCTGTTCGGCGTTCATTTCACCGAGCCCTTTATAGCGTTGGATTTTCACCGAGTCGTCATTTTCCCCTCTTGAAAATTCCGAGGTTGCTGCCCGGCGTTCTTCTTCGTTCCAGCAGTAGCGTTCCTGCTTGCCTTTTTTGACCAGGTAGAGCGGTGGAGCTGCGATATAAATATAGCCTTGTTCTACCAGAGGTTTCATGTAGCGGAAAAAGAAAGTAAGGATTAGCGTTGTGATATGACTGCCATCCACATCCGCATCGGTCATAATGACGATTTTATGGTAGCGGAGTTTCTCGATTTTCAGGATACGCACACCGCCTTCCCCTTCTTCGATACTGACCCCCAGCGCGGTGAAGATATTTTTAATTTCTTCGTTTTCATAAATCTTATACTCCAGCGCTTTTTCCACATTGAGGATTTTACCGCGCAGGGGGAGGATTGCCTGGAAATTGCGGTCTCGTCCCTGTTTGGCCGTACCGCCTGCCGAATCACCCTCTACCAGAAAGATTTCACATTCGTGTGGATCGCGGCTGGAGCAGTCGGCCAGTTTACCTGGCAGTCCTCCACCGGTGAGCGCTGTTTTGCGCTGTACCAGCTCGCGGGCTTTACGTGCGGCATGGCGGGCAGCGGCTGCCACGGCCACTTTTTCCATGATCCGCCGGGCGGCTGTGGGATTTTCTTCCAGATAGCGCTTTAATACGTCCCCGACGACCTGTGATACTATACCAGTGACCTCTGAATTGCCCAGTTCGCCTTTTGTTTGACCTTTGAACTGTGGTTCGGGCACCTTAACCGAGATTATGGCGGTGAGTCCTTCCCGGAAATCTTCACCGGAAACCCCCTCTTTTATTTTTTTGAATATCCCGCTATCGTCTCCATATTGTTTGAACACCCGTGCCACTGCCATCCGGAAGCCCTTAACGTGAGTACCCCCTTCGCGGGTATTGATATTATTGACGTAAGAGTAGATATTTTCGAGGTAGGTAGAATTGTACTGCATCGCTACTTCGACTTCGATATCTTCCCTTTTGCTTGTGACGAAGATTGGCTGATCAATCAGCGGTTGCTTGGCGCCATCCAGGTAGCGTACAAATTCCAATAGCCCGCCTTCGGAAAAGAAGACTTCTGTCTTGCCGCTGCGTTCGTCCGAAAGCGTAAGGTGCAGACCCTTATTGAGGAAGGAGAGCTCGCGCAGGCGGGAGGCGAGCATCTCGTATTTATATTCCAGTGACTCAAAGATTAACGGATCGGGGCTAAAGGTAATCGAGGTACCGGTTTTATCCGACACACCGGCGACTTTAACATCGTAGCATGGTTTACCGCGTTCATATTCCTGCACGAACAGCTTCCCTTCGCGCTCGATCTCGGCACGCAGCGCGACCGAGAGGGCATTCACGCAGGATACACCGACCCCATGCAAGCCACCTGAAACTTTATAGGTATTTTTATCGAATTTGCCCCCTGCATGCAGGACGGTCAAGACCACTTCGAGTGCTGATTTCTGGAGCTTTTCGTGCATCCCGGTGGGTATCCCGCGCCCGTTATCTTTTACTGTGACGGAATTATCGGGGTGTACGATGACGTCTATATGTGTACAATAGCCGGCGAGATGTTCGTCAATGGAATTATCCACTACCTCCCAGACCAGGTGGTGCAGCCCTTTTGAATCGGTGCTGCCGATGTACATACCCGGGCGTTTGCGTACGGCTTCCAGGCCCTCGAGCGCCTGGATATTCTCCGCACCGTAATCCTGTGCTTGTTGCTGATGCTCTTTCACTGTATCCATGCTGCAAAAATACAAAAAAATCGCCTATTTATCTTACCTTTCACAGTCTAAAATCATTTGAACGGATGTACATCCTGATTGAGGGGCACGAACAGATCGGGCAAGCGGCGCAAAAGCTTTTGTCAAATGCCGGGGAAAGCCGCAAATTTGCTATTACAGGGCCAATGGGCGCGGGAAAAACCACTTTGGTGCAAGCATTGTGTACTATCATCGGCATACATGGGAAAGCGACAAGCCCTACATTTTCCATTGTCAACGAGTATGTGCGTTTAAATCCCGAAAGCGACCGGGAGGAGCCTGTTTTCCATCTGGACCTTTATCGCCTCAATTATCTTGAAGAAGCCCTGGATATCGGCATTGCCGAGTACCTCGACTCGCCGTATTATTGTTTTATCGAATGGCCGGAATTAATCCGGCCATTGCTCGGACCCGAAGTTTTTTGGATCAGACTGGAAATTAGCAGCGAATCCGCCCGAAAAATCGTAATTTTGTAGTAAAATCTTTAGGGCGCGACTATGGGCAAACAAAAAGAGGGTCCCGGCAATATCACAATCCCCCGGGCATTGCAGGAAGGACAGTGGCAGACGCAGTCCGAAACACTTGAACGGCATAGAAGGCCCGACAAGCTCTTCATCGGTATCCCAGTAGAATGTACTTTACAGGAGAACCGGGTACCGCTGGTCCCTGCCTCGGTGGCTACGCTTACGGCTCACGGGCATCGCGTACTTGTCGAAACAGGGGCCGGGGAAAATGCCCATTTTTCCGACCACGACTATTCCGAGGCCGGCGCCGAGATTGCCCAAAGTAAAGAAGAAGTGTTCAAGGCCGATGTACTCATCAAAGTAGCGCCCCCAACCCTGGACGAAATCGAGCTGATGCACCCCGACCAAATCCTTATTTCCCCCCTGCAATTGCCCGTTATATCGGCCGATTATATCCACAAGCTCCGCAAAAAAAGGGTTATCGCCCTGGCTATGGAATATATCAAGGACGAATCCGAGACCTTCCCAATCGTGCGTACCATGAGCGAGATGGCAGGCCTTAGCGCAATGCTAACGGCAGCAGAACTCTTGTCCAGCACCGGCGGCGGCAAAGGGATACTCCTGGGCGGAATCTCCGGCGTCCCCAGCGTGAAAGTAGTAATCCTCGGTGCAGGAATTGTTGCAGAATATGCTACCCGTGTCGCTTTGGGACTGGGCGCAGAGGTACGGGTGTTCGACAATAATATTTATAAACTGAAACGCTTGCAAAACCAGGTCGGCAGGCAATTATTTACCTCCGTACTCAATCCGTATTATCTCGAAGAAGAGCTCGTCAGTGCAGAAGTGGCCATAGGGGCCATCCATTCCAAAGCCGGCAGGACGCCCGTCATCGTCAGTGAAGATATGGTGTCCAGAATGAAACCAAGCTCCGTAATCATTGATGTAAGTATTGACCAGGGCGGCTGCTTTGCGACCTCAGAAGTTACATCGCTCAATAAACCCACCTTTATCAAGCACGGCGTCATCCATTTCTGCGTACCCAATATCGCATCGCGCATCCCCAGAACGGCCTCGGTCGCCGTAAGTAATATCCTCACGCCGATCTTACTGAGAGCAGGCAGTATCCAAAATATCGAACACCTGCTCTTCAACCATCCCGGCCTCAGACATGGGGTCTATACCTATAAAGGCTGCCTATGCAACGAATACCTGGGCGAACGCTTCGATATTAAAGCAACCAACCTGGACCTGCTGATCGCATCCAACCTTTAGTTAAAATTCACAAATAATTTTTTCAGGCCTGCTGGTATTAAAAAAAATTTTATATTTGCATGGCTTTGTAGGTTGCTTTTATAGCATCCATTGGCTTATCCATACTATTCTACTGCTGCTATTTCAGATTCTGCACAACCAACTGTGCAAGTACGGACTTCTATTGTCTTGTACCTTCTTCCAAAAGAAAAACAGCGCCTTTATCAACCAACACTTGCGAAAAAAGACCGGAAACGCTTAGTCGTTCTGCCGTATTCAGCGCAACATAAAGGCCTGTTCTGAACAAGTCTTCTTTGTAGCGATAAAATAATTTATAAGCCAGATAAAATGAAAGATAACATCCCAACTACAAAATGCCAGGGTGTCTATTACCCAAAATACCACTTTGCACTCATCGCTTTTCTACTCCTGGTGCCCCTGCATGCCTTAGTTGCTCAACGCAACCTGAGCTTGTACAATCTAAATGCCGCCCCACAATCTTATTCCCTCAACCCTGGACGCTTACCCATGTCCAATGGATATTTGAGCATCCCCGCATTAGGCAACCTAAATGCCAGCTTCAGCAACAGCGGCTTTAACTACTCGGCACTCTTCCCGGCAGCAGATAGTACCGGCCAGGAAAACAGTATCAATTTTTTCGATAACGGGTTTCAGGCTTTTCTTTCGGAAATTGAAGCGGAAAACCGACTCCTGGCAGATATCAATGCCGGTTGGCTCGACTTCGGATTCCGCGCCGGCCGTAACTTCTTCAGCCTTTCCGCAAACGAAAACATTAGCCTCCAATTAGACTATCCGAAAGCTTTTTTCGATATGCTCAACGAAGTGGACCTCGGCGATACCCTTTCCGCCGGTGCCCTCTACGATCTGAGCAGCCTCGGCCTCAATATCCTCCATTACCGCTCTTATGCCCTGGGATTCACCCGCCAGATTTCTTCCCGCTTCTCCGCAGGGGCACGTATCAAAATGCTCGACGGCATAGGAACCATCTTCAGCGAAAATAGCGGCCTCCAATTCATCAATGATCCTCAAAACACCGCTCTGGAAATTAACGGCGGGCTCAATATATTCTCCTCGGGCCTCTCTACCTTGATTAACAATGGCAGTACGTACCTCAACAGGAGGAGCAATACCGGACTCGCCTTCGACATAGGGGCAAGCTTTACTACAGAAAAACTCGACTTGTCTGCAAGTATCCTCAATATCGGGAGCATCACCTGGAAAAACGATATTGCCTACGATGGGATTTCCAGTAGCAAATTCAAATTCCCTACAGACGATATTGACGCATTCGAAGCTGAATTTAACCGCTTTACCGATTCGATATCCCTGCAAAGAGATAGCCAGGCGGTTACTTCTTTCAAAACGACCCTGCCCGCCCTCGCCTACTTCAGCGCCAACTACTATGTAACGCCACAAACCTCTGTCAACTTCCTCCTCAACCCCCGCTATTACAATCAGGACGTGGACCTGGCCTTTTCTGTCGGCGTACAGACAAGAATCAAAAAAATCCTGCAGCTCGGGGTCAACTACGCTTCCTTTAATAAAAATATCTTCAATATCGGGGCCAGCGCAAGCCTTAACCTGGGGCCACTCCAAATTTTCGCCGCCACCGATAACCTCCCAGCAATCCTCAACTGGCAGAACGCCTCCAATGTCCACCTCAACGCCGGGCTCAGCCTGGCATTCAACGGCCGCTCCCGAAACGAACAACTCGCCCTATGGGAACCAGAAGAAAAAAAACAAACCCAGGAAGATGAAGCGTCCGAAACCATAGCCGCAATCCCAAAAGATGAGCAGCAAAACCCCGGGAATAAAAAAAATCGCCAGGATGAAGACCCCTCGCTAAAAGTGTCTAAACCAACTAAAAGCAATAAGACTGAGGATACCCCCCCAGCAAGTAATTTCGCCGCTGATGAATTCCTGGGCGAAGAATGGATGGACGAAGCCAATAATTCAAAAAAATCAAATCGCAGCAAAAGCAAAAAGCCGGTGAAGAACCCGGAACCCGTAGATGTCGCCGCCCGTGAAGACCAGGACCAGGGAAAAAAATCAGAAAAAAACGAGGCAAAAAAATCAAAAAACAATAAAGCTGATGACCCCGAAAACGATCCGGAACCCGTAGATGTCGCCGCCCGTGAAGACCAGGACCAGGGAAAAAAATCAGAAAAAAACGAGGCAAAAAAATCAAAAAACAATAAAGCTGATGATTCCGGCAAGGACCCGGAACCCGTAGATTTCTACACAACAAACGAATATATGGGCGAAGAGTGGATGGATGAAACCAATAACTCAAAAAAACAAAAGCAAAGTAAAAAAGATACGCCGGTAAACCAAAAATCGAAAGAAGCCCCCTCTGTCACAACGGAAGTTGCTGAAGCATCAAAATCCGACAAAAAGCAGGAAAAAAAGAGTGACGAGGGCAAAAAAAGCGACAAAGACAGTAAAAAAAGCCAGACTGCACCAAGCCAGCCCGCACCGGCAGTGGTGATGCGCAAGTACTTCTCCTTCCGCGGCGCCACAAAAGACTTAACCAACGGTGAAATGCTCAAGGGGGTACGTGTAGATGCTTATGTCCAATTGCCCGATGGCAAACAGCAACTGGCATTTACCCGTAATTTCTTTACCGGCGATTTCGAAGTCCTCATGGAACGCGATAAAACTTATCGCATCATTATCCATAAAGATACTTTCGCTGACCACGAAATTACGATTACCCCTGACCAGATGCTGGATAAAAACGAATTGCTGCAGGATGTAAAGCTGAAAAAATAGACGCCCCCCTGAATGACAAACCACCTCGCTCGACGAATATCATCTAACCCCAGACCGATCAACTGCCAGGATTTTATAGAAAGTCTTCCGCCGCGAAAGAATATTCTCTTCGAACGCCGGTTTTGTTGATTTTGCTTCGCAAAATCAACAAAACCGGCGTTCGAAGAAACTTTATTCTGCCGCCGAATGACACGCCGGAGGCTTTTTACACAACCCCCGTTTAGCATATTATTTTGCTGCCTTCGGCAGGCAGAGGATATTAGCTGGACAACACATGGCCCCGGGGCATCAGCTAAGCAGGAGGTTCTTCACATCTACCCGCTGCCGGACGATCTCTTCCACACGCGCTACAGGTACGCGCTCCTGGAGCATAGAATCGCGTTCGCGGATTGTGACGGTATTGTTTTCCAGCGTTTCGAAATCTATAGTAACGCAATAGGGGGTCCCGATGGCATCCTGCCTGCGGTAACGCCTGCCGATCGCATCTTTTTCATCGTACTGGCACTGGAAAGAAAATTTCAGGCGGTTGAAAATATCCCGGGCTGCCCCTGTGAGTTCCTCTTTGTTTTTGAGCAGAGGCAGCACGGCGACTTTCACCGGGGCAAGCGCGGGTGGAAGTTTCAACACGGTCCTGGAAGACTCATTGCCTTCAGCATCCGGGACGTTTTCTTCCTGCAGGGCCTGGGACAGGATCGCCAGAAAAGTCCGGTCAGCGCCGACTGAGGTTTCCACCACGAACGGCACATAGCTTTCGTTAAGCTCCGGGTCAAAATACTGCAACTTTTTCCCGGACAGCGTTTGGTGGTTGCTCAGGTCAAAATCTGTACGGGAGTGGATACCTTCCAGTTCCTTAAACCCAAAAGGAAATTCATACTGGATATCCACGGCGGCATTTGCGTAATGTGCAAGGTTATCGTGGTCTTTGAACCGGAGTTTTTCGGCGGGTGTGCCCAGGGCGAGGTGCCACTTCATCCTTGCCGCTTTCCAATACTCATACCATTGCATCTCCTCTCCAGGCCGTACGAAAAACTGCATCTCCATTTGTTCGAACTCGCGCATGCGGAAGATAAACTGCCTTGCGACAATTTCATTCCGAAAGGCTTTACCAATCTGTGCAATACCGAAAGGTACTTTTTGGCGGGTAGTCTTATGCACATTCAGAAAATTCACAAAAATACCCTGCGCGGTTTCCGGGCGGAGGTAGAGCTTGCCTTCCTCTCCTGCAATGTTACCGAGTTGTGTTGAAAACATCAGGTTGAACTGCCGGACGTCCGTCCAGTTGCGGGATCCACTTTCCGGGTCGGCGATCTCCAGCTCTTCGATAAGATTTCTCAACCCCTGCATATCCCCGGCACTCATATTACTGGCCAGGCGCTGTGCCACGGCATCTGCCTTTTGACGGTATTCAACCACCCTGGGATTGGTTTCGCGGAAAAGGATTTCGTTGAAACTCTCCCCAAAGCGCTTTGCTGCCTTCTCAACTTCTTTGTTGATCTTGTCCTCGACCTTGTCAATATACTCCTCGATGAGTTGATCTGCCCGGTAGCGCTTTTTACTATCCTTATTATCAATCAGCGGATCGTTGAAGGCATCTACGTGCCCGGAAGCCTTCCACGTCGTGGGGTGCATAAAAATCGCTGCATCAATACCGACGATGTTTTCGTGCATCTGCACCATTGCCGCCCACCAATAATCCTTGATATTATTTTTGAGCTCTACCCCATAGGGCCCATAATCATAGACCGCACTGAGGCCGTCATAGATTTCGCTGGACTGAAAGATAAAGCCATATTCTTTGGTGTGTGCGATCAGTTTTTTGAACAGATCGGCAGGCGCTTGTGCCATACGTTTGGGTTTAAATGGAAAAAAGAAATACATCAATAAATTTGCCCTGCAAAAATCAAAAAAAACTGTTAAAAATGGGACTTAATTTAAAGCACACGCAACTAATCCCCCCAAATTTTGACTCTTGTAGGCGAGCGGATACTACAACAAACGGTACCTGGGCAATTCCGGTCGGATAATTGTTTTACCCAGAAAACCCCTTCCGCTATTTTTCTGCTGCCCGTGGGCCGGAGAAAGGCAACCGGGTAATATTTTTATCCGTCAGGCTGCGCCAAACATTCTGTTTTCACGATTTTAAAAACATACAACACGATGAAAAAAACAATCTTTTTGGTCTTGGGGGCACTTTTCCTGTATAGTACCGCAAGTGGGCAAAAAAAATATGAAGTCAGCCCTTTCGAAGAAATTTCCGTCACGGGGAATATCCAGGTTATCCTCGAAGCGGGGGAGGAACCTTCAGTAAAAATTGAATTCGAGGGATTGCCGGAAGATCAGCTCAGCGTTAAAGTCGTTCAGGGCGAGCTGCGCCTGCATTCCATTAACAGCCTTTTATATAAAGACGTCGATGTCAAAGCCTATGTTGTTTATAAAGACCTGCACAGTATCAAAGCCAATGCGGGTGCCAAAATCAGCAGTAAAGACGAAATCAGCGTCCACAGCCTTGAAATAAAAGCAGGCAGTGGGGCTCATATAGATTTTAAAATCCGAACAGAAAAACTGGATGCCTCTGCAACGGAGGGAGGCAGGCTCGAGCTTGATGGCACAACAGCGACCCAGGAAGTATGGGCAGCCACCGGTGGCCAATATCTCGCTGCCGCTCTCGAATCCAGGACGGCCTATATCCGCTGTAATACAGGCAGCAAAGCAGAAGTCACCGCAACCGAATTACTTGAAATTACCGCCAATACCGGGGGTGAAGTCATCTATTACGGAGACCCCGCCAGGAAAATCGAAAAAAGCGTATTAGGGGGTAATGTACGCCGTGCGCCACAGGAATAAGCAGCCCCCGTACATGCCTGCGGGATAGGGGGATTTTTCGAAATCCTCCTATCTTTGCCGCATGAATACCGAAGATTTTCGCCTAATTGCCGAAACCATCCCTAAGTCCCCGGGAGTGTATCGCTTCATGGGGAAAGAGGATGTCATTTTGTATGTCGGAAAAGCCAAAAATCTCCGCAGCCGGCTCGCCTCCTACTTTGGCGAACGACGCGACCGTGCCTACCGCACCAAGGTAATGGTAAAAAACGCACAAAAAATCGTGTTTACCATCGTCGAAACCGAAACCGATGCCCTCCTGCTCGAAAATGCCCTAATTAAACAGCACCAACCCCGCTACAACGTAATGCTCAAAGACGATAAGTCTTACTCCTATATCTGTATTAAAAAAGAGCGCTTCCCCAGAGTCTTTATTACCCGTCGCGTGATACGGGACGGCTCCTCCTACTTCGGCCCCTACACGTCTAAAGCACGCCTCAAAATCATCCTCGACCTGATCAAACAGCTCTTCCCATTGCGCACATGCTCCCTGACCCTTTCCGAGGAAAATATACGTGCCGGTAAGTTCAAGGTCTGTTTGGAATATCACATTAAAAATTGTACCGGCCCCTGCGAAGGGCTTCAAAGCGAAACAGATTACCTGGAAAAAATCGAACAAATCAAAAATATCCTCCGCGGCCAGTTCGGTGCCGTCGTCCAACACTTCAGAAAGGAAATGCTCCAGCTCGCAGAGCGCCTGGAGTTTGAAAAAGCCCAGCAGATCAAAGAAAAATTAAGTGCTTTCGAAGATTACCAAAGTAAGTCCACCGTAGTAAGCCCCAATATCCGGGATGTGGATGTTTTTTCCATCGCCTCCGACGAAAAAGCCGCCTGTATCGGCTACCTGCGGGTGGTCAACGGCGCCATCATCCACGCCCATATACAAGAGCTCCTGCGCAACCTCGAAGATGAAGCAGATACCGACCTTCTCGCCTATGCCATCCCCCTCATCCGCGAACGATTCAACAGCAACGCCCCTGAAATCGTCGTACCCTTCGAGCTGCCCGCACCAGAAAAAGGCGTGACCGTCATCGTACCCAAAATCGGCGATAAACGCAAGCTACTCGATCTTTCCCACAAGAATGTCCAGTATTATCTCCTGCAAAAAAAACGCGACGAGGCCAGCCGCATAAAAAAACAAACCCCGGCCGAACGCATCCTAAGGCAGCTCCAGCAAGACCTCCGTATGGATGCCCTGCCCCTCCATATCGAATGCTTCGACAACTCCAATATCCAGGGTGCCTTCCCGGTATCGTCCTGCGTCGTTTTCAAAAATGCAAAACCTTCAAAAAAAGACTATCGGCATTTTAACGTCAAGACCGTACAAGGGCCCAATGATTTCGCATCTATGGAAGAAGTGGTATTCAGACGGTACAAACGGTTGCAGGACGAGGGCCAGCCACTCCCTCAGCTCGTTATTATTGACGGAGGAAAAGGTCAACTGGGCGCCGCTATGGCCAGTATCTCAAAACTTGGCCTGGAAGGAAAAGTCACCGTAATCGGTATTGCAAAACGCCTGGAGGAAATTTTCTTTCCCGGAGATGCCCTGCCCCTCTATATCAATAAAAAATCTGAATCCCTCAAGCTCATCCAACAGGCCAGAAACGAAGCCCATCGCTTTGCAATCACTTTTCACAGAGACCAGCGCTCCCGCAATTTTACAGCTACCCAACTCACCAACATCCCCGAAATAGGAGAAAAAACAGCTCAAAAGCTACTTTCCCATTACGGGTCAGTCAAAAAAATTGCCGCTGCCGATGTTACTGAAATCGCAAAGGTCATTGGTATAGCAAAGGCAAAAAAAGTAATCGCCTTTTTTGAATCCCCCGACCAACGTGAGGAAGAATAAGCATACCAAACCCACACAAGACCCCCACTAACGTAAGCCTAACGTCATTATACCAAATAAACCATCTTATCCATGCACCAGAAAATCACCATCGAACCTTTCCGGATTAAAGTCGTCGAACAAATCCGCCTCACAACAGAGGACGAGCGGCAACAGTTCCTCTCCGAGGCGGCCTACAACCCTTTTTTATTAAAGTCGAACCAAGTTATCATAGACCTCCTCACCGATAGTGGCACCTCTGCTATGAGTGCCGAGCAGTGGGCAGGCATTATGCGCGGGGATGAAAGCTATGCTGGTGCTGTGAGCTGGCAGCGCATGGAAAAAGCCATCCTCGACCTCACTGGCTGCCCTTATGTATTGCCTACCCACCAGGGACGTGCAGCAGAACACCTCCTCTACAGCAGGATTGGCGGACCAGGAAAAATCTTTATCAGCAATACCCATTTCGATACCACTCGCGCCAATATCGAATTTTCCGGGGCTACCGCTATAGATATCCCCGTCGCCGAGGCAAGGCGCCCAGATCTGGAACACCCGTTTAAAGGTAATATGGATACCACACAGCTGAAAAATCTGATCCTTCAGCACGGTCCTCAAAATATCGGTGCCGTTATACTCACAGTTACCAACAATAGCGGCGGCGGGCAACCCGTCAGTATGGGCAATACCGAAGAAATCGCACAGATATGTAAACAACACGGCGTCCTGTTCATCCTGGATGCCTGCCGCATCGCAGAAAATGCTTATTTCGTAAAGCACCGCGAACCTGCCTGCAGCCACCTCAGCTATCGGGAAATCGCACAGCAAATGTTCCGCCTCGCCGATGGCTGTATCATGAGCGCAAAAAAAGATGCCCTGGTCAATATGGGTGGATTCCTGGCCCTGAAAGACCTGGAACTCGCCGTCAAATGCCGTACTGTACTGATCATCACGGAAGGGTATTCGACCTACGGCGGCTTGTCCGGCCGCGATATGGAAGCCATCGCCATCGGCCTGGAGGAAGTATTTGATGCCGACTATCTCCACTACCGGATTAAGAGTACCGGCTACCTGGGCGAGAAACTCCGGGAAATCGGCGTACCCCTCATCTGGCCCATCGGCGGCCACGCAGTGTATGTGGATGCAAAAGCCTTCTACCCGCATATCCCTGTAGAAGAATTCCCCGGCCAGGCCCTTGTATGCCAGCTATACCTGAAAGCCGGTATCCGCAGTTGCGAAATTGGATCGGTCATGTTTGGAAAAAACGACGAGAATGGCCAGCTCGTCCCCGCTGCAATGGAACTCGTACGCCTGGCTATCCCGCGCCGCGTCTATACCCAAAGCCATATTGATTATGTGATCGAAACCTTCCGGGAGCTTATGCAGGAGCGCGATACGGCAAGAGGGTTCCGCATCGTATATGAACCACCGTTCCTCAGGCATTTCACCGCCCGCTTCGAACCAGTAGGATAATTTTTTTAGAGGCTGGGGTTGTGTAAAAAGCCTCCGGCACGTCATTTGGCGGCTTACGCCGCCAAATACTTTTTACACAACCCCAGCGCTGTGATCACAGCGCTTTTGTCCGTCCACCATCAACCGGAATACTCACTCCTGTGATATAGGAAGCGGCAGGCGACGCCAGGAAGGCAACGGCTGCCG
>Ga0209985_10000455_pt1 | contig 44876 bp, 39 predicted proteins | sample NOAtaG_FD_187305 | JGI IMG/M metagenome (GOLD analysis project Ga0209985, IMG submission 187305) | Freshwater lake microbial communities from Lake Erie, under a cyanobacterial bloom - NOAA_Erie_Diel6S_1000h metaG (SPAdes) (version 2) | ecosystem: Environmental > Aquatic > Freshwater > Lake ...
GAATCAGCAGCACAGATCACTGCTTCTTGGTCACTCAGCGTTGGGCCATCAGGCGTGCAGTCCTGCGCAGGGGCATCCCGACCCCTGAACGCGTACTCCTGCCATTGATGATCGAGCCAGTGGAGATCCCCGACTCGATGAAGTACCAGCTCGCTGGTTTGCAGTTTGTGAGCCTTGATTACCCCGCTCTGGATGATGGTCTGGAGACCCTGATCCAGCCATTTTTCCAGGCCCTGATCGAGGCATTACCCCATCCCGCCCCAACCCCTGCCCCACAGGGGACTGGTCGCTGGGACAAGGGCAAGGTGCTGGCCCGGCTGCTGCTGGCCATCGGGCCGATGGCCCAGCTGTGGCTCGAGGCACGGCCGGATCCGCTGCTGGACAGCGACCGGGTCGCCCTCGAGGGCCTGTTCCGGCGCCACAATCTCGACGGCACGCTGCTGGCGGAGGCCCTGGCCGAGGCCCAACTGCCGCCGGGGGCCGATCTGGATCCGTCGCTGGCCGAATGGTTTCGGCTGCAGGTGGGGCCGATTGCCGACCTGGTGTGGGACGGGGGACTGGCGGAAGCCCTGCGCCAGGCGCCGCTGCAGGCCGGAGCCCGCCTGGAGCGGATCGGTGTGGACCCGGCGGTGGTGCAGGAGTTGCTCAACCGCCTGGCTCAGGGCTGACGTCTGGCTTGAGGGTACGGGTGTCGATCCACTCCACGCGGCCGGTGCGGCGCTTCACCTGGCGCAGCAGGTGGGCGGTGCCGCCGGGGCCATCGCCACCGCTGCTGCCGTCCCAGAGGGTGATGAAGCGCAGCTTGGCGATGCCGCAGGCCAGGGCCGAGTAGAGCTCCCAGAGGTTGCAGCGCTCAAACGGACTCACACCCTGCTCGGGCGTGGGGCCCAGGGCCTCGGGCATCTCGCGCAGCTGCAGCCGCGGCCTGCGGCGCGAGGAACCCTTCTCCCGCCGGCCATGGCGGTCCTTGAGGGCGTAGTAGCGGTCGCGCCAGCGCTCGCCGTTCTGGCGGGGCAGCACGGAGCGCTCCAGGAAGGTGGGCTCATCGAAGGGCAGCAGCACGTGGCAGGTGGCGCCGCGCTCCAGGGCCGCCTCCAGGAAGAGCAGGTCGCCGCCGGCGGCCGCCTGGGAGAAGGCGATGGTCTTCTCACCCACCTTCAGACGATCGAGGGCCGCGGCGATGCGGCGGGCGGCATCGGCCTCGATGGCCGGCGGGAAGCGGGGGGGTTCGCGGCCGGGTTCATCCATGCGGTGGCCGCTGAACAGCAGCACCTGGTCGGCATCCCAGGCGTCGGCGTTATCCTCGCGGCCGCACTCGAGGCGCAGCAGCACCTGCTGGAGGGTGGCGATGGCGGGATCGACCACCTCCGGGCGGAAGCCCAGGTCGGCCAGCAGCTGCAGCTGGTCGCGGCAGCTGCGCAGGGCGAAGCGGTTGGAGTCGTGGCGGGCGCAGGCGGCGCGGTAGGCCTCGGTGGCGGTGGCGGCGCTGCCGCTGAGCACCTCCAGGTCGGCGAGGGTGGCGAAGGCGAAGAAGGGATCCTCATCACGCCGCTGGCAGCCGGCCCCGGCGGCGAAGCGCACCGCCCCGGCCAGCATCGCCAGCTGGGGATCATCGCCGGCGCGCAGGCCCAGGTGCACCTGCAGGTGCAGGAGCGTGAGGGCATTGATGCCGTCGTAGTGGTTGCCGGGATCCGCCGCGAAGCCGCGCAGGTAGCCGTCGATGGCGAGCTGCAGCAGCGCCTTCTCCTCGATGGCCCGCTGGCGGCGCTGCTCGGGCGGGGTGGCGTCGTTGCGCCAGAGGGCCACCCAGGCCTGCTTCTCCACCCGGGCCGCGAGGCCGTGGGTTTCGGCGATGCGGGGATCGCGGGGCAGGTCGTCGAGCAGCTGGCGGTAGTGATCGCGCACCCGATCGAGGGTGTAGGTGCGCACGCGCTGGTCGTCGCCGCTGGGCAGCGTGGCCAGGCGCTCCAGGCAGATGCCCTGCTCGCGCAGCAGCTCGGCCCTGAGCTCGGGATCGGCCGCCACGATCGGCCGGCCCCGCTCCAGGGTGTCGAGGGCCATGGCAAAGCGATCGGCCTTGCGCAGGGCCTTGCCCGCGGCCAGCAGCCCCTCACCGCGCAGGGCCGCCACGGGCGCCTCGTCGGCCAGCACGAGCATGTCGCCGAGCAGATCGAGGCGCCGGGCCTGCTCCAGGCGGCGCCGCCAGTTGTCGAAGTTGTCCCAGTACTCGCACACGCCGCCCACGCGCAGCTTCTTCCACTGCGGCTCCTCCAGGTTGGGCAGCAGGGAGTACACGGGGCTCACGGTGCGGCCGCGCCAGCTCTGCATCGTGCTGGTGAGCATGGCCACCAGGGCGTTGAGATCGTCCTTGAGGTGGGCGGGATCGGGCACACCGTTGGCGAGGGTGTAGCGCAGCTTGCGGTCGGTGTAGATGTCGAAGGCCTTGGGGGTGCGGCCGCCGCTGATCAGCACCACCCCGCGGCTGCGCAGAGCATGGCGCACACCGAGCTCGTACCACACATTGGGGTTGTCGATGCTGATGTCGGCGAGCACCAGGTCGGCCAGCAGCAGTTCCTGGAACATGTCGGCGCGGATGTCGCCGGCGCGCTGCTCCTCATCGGCGCGGAAGGCCTTGAGGCCGGCCTTCTCCAGGGCAGGCCGGATCAGGCGCTTGTGCACCTCGTTGAACTGGATCTCCTGCCCGTCGGCATCGGTCTTGGTGCCGAAGGGCATCACCACGAAGGCGTGCGGGCGGGTGTCCATGGCGGCACTGTTCAGCGGTGGAAGCCCACCAGGGGCTCCAGCACCAGCGGGCTGAAGGCGGCGAGGGCGGCGCGCAGCTCGGCGCTGGGGGAACCGATCAGCACCACCCGAACGGGCCGGAGCAGGGCGCGGAAGCGGTCGGCGAACTGCTCCTCGAACAGGCGGATATGCACCATGGCCGCGTCTGAATCGGCATAGCGCTCGAAAATGTGCACGATCGAACCGGAAGGATCGACAGACCACTCATAGCCGTGGGTGTCGGGCTCCTGATGCAGGCAGAGGTGGCTGAGGTCGGCGGCCAGCTGGCGCACCTGGGGCAGGTCGGCCGGATCGATGCTGCATTCGATCGTCCAGGTGACGGGGCCGGCCAGGGGAGCGTTCGCCATGGCGGACACCGCGATCAGAAACGTGCGTGCAGTGGTTTTGTAGCCCGAGGGGCGCACAGGACGGCTCGGGTTTGCGATCTTTTCCGATTCCACGGCTGCAGCGCCGGGTTCAGGCCTCGTAGAGCTCAAGGGGCAGCCCATCGGGATCCGCGAAGAACAGAAAGCGTTTGCCGGTGTACTCATCGATGCGAATGGGCTCGACCGCCACACCCCTGGATTCCAGAAGGCGCTTGCACTGCTCCACATCAGCCACCGCGAAGGCCAGATGGCGCAGGCCCCGGGCTTCGGGTTGCGACGGCCGCGCCGGCGGGTTCGGGAAGGAGAACAGTTCGATCTGGGAGCCGTCGGCCAGGGCCAGGTCGAGCTTGTGGGAGTGGCGCTCCGCCCGGACGTGCTCGGCGATCACGCGCAGGCCGAGAACCTCGGTGTAGAAGCGCTTCGACACCGCGTAGTTGGAGCAGATCACGGCGGCGTGGTGGATCCGGCGGAGCATCTAGGGCGGAGCTGAATGCCTGCTGGCGGGGTTGTGGACAACGCGGCGAGGCGCCTGCGGCGCCAAGGGTAACAGCCAGCAGCCAACCAACCCTAATCCCAACAGCCGAGAGTCAAGAACTAAAGGGTTGAAGGGTAAAGAATCAGTCCTGGGGGAGGCAACAGACGCGGAAACCGAGGTAGAAGCTGCGGGAGTCCGGGTGGTAGCCGTCGCGGTAAGCCGAGCGGCAGAGCCAGGGGTGGTTGAACCACGAGCCGCCGCGCAGCAGCCTGGGCTGTTTCTGCTCAGCCTCGGAATCCTTGGCAGCGGGGTTAATCCAGGCGCGGCCATCAAAGGGAGCGTCGTCATAGGTCCCGTGCCAGTGATCCAGGCACCATTCCCACACATTGCCGTGCATGTCCTGCAGGCCCCAGCCGTTGGAAGGAAAGATCCCCACCGGTGTGGTCTGCTGCCGATCGTCACCCTTGGGGCCATCGGCATAGGTGTAGCTGCCGGCATAGTTGGCCAACTCCGGCGTGATCGTTTCACCGCAGGAGAAGGGCGTGCTCTCGCCGGCTCGGCAGGCGTATTCCCACTGGGCCTCGCTCGGCAGGGTGCAATGCAGGCCACTGCCATCCGGCAGCAAGGTGTCGAGCCGCCGGCAGAACTCCATGGCGTCGTGCCAGCTCACCTGCTCCACCGGCCGCTGGTCGGTGTTGCTCTCCCCCGGCAGCAGAGAGAAACGGCCCAAAGGAAAATCTTTCTCTCCCTCCGGCTGGAAATAGGAGGGATTGGCCGGCAGCTGCCGTTGCCAGCGCTGCCCCAGCGGCGGCACCAGCCGCGCCACCGCCCGCCACTGGGCCTGGGTGATTGGCGTCTGGCCCAGCCAGTACCCCGCCAGCCGCACCCGGTGCTGGGGGCCTTCGTCGCTGGAGCGCTCCGGCTCATTGTCTGGCGAGCCCATCACAAAGTCACCCCCGGGGATCCACAGCAACGGCAGGCAGATCCCCTCACCCAGAGGCAGCAACGCCCGCTCCAGCCGCAGCGATCGCCGATCCAGCCGCCAGCCCTCGCCCTGGCGACGCAGCCGGGCGGTGTCCAGCTCGAAGGTTTCGCGGGGAAGGGCATTGCTGGCAGCGGAGGTTTCTCGCTGAGATGCGCCGGCAACGGTGGCAGGCCGCTTCTCGCGAACGGGTGGCTGGGGCACCGGCTTGCTCGTTTCAGCCGACTCGGCCAGGAAGGCGGGCCGGCCCAGGGGGGGTTTGCGGAAGCGGGGCTGATCATGCAGCTCCCGCAACAGTTGCTCCAGTCGCTCGCCGTAGAGCCCGTCGTTGCGGAAGTCGAGCCAGAGGCGCGGGCCGAGGAAATCCGGCAGCAGCGGTTCTTTGGGGTTGTCGCGCACAAGGGGGATGAACTTCACCGTGTCGGTGGCGCGGGCCACCTGGCTGGTCACGATCATTCCCTCGTAGCCGGCCCCGCCCTTGCGTTGCTCCGCCTTGCTCACATACGTGCTGGTGCACACCAGCAACACCCGATCAGCCCGGCGGATCCCGGCCTCCATGAAGGCCACCACATCAGCGCCGGCCTGCAGGTCCCATTGATCGAGTGTGGCGTCCACACCGCCGTGGCGCAGATCCTCCGCCAATTTGCGCACCCATGCCTTGTGGGTTTCGGAGTCGTGCGAATAGGAGAGGAATACGGAGGGGTGGGGCATGGCCGTTACTCCCTCGCCGCCATCCACAGCGGCACCCCGCCCAGGGAACCCGTGGTGAGGAACACAGACCGGCGATCAGGGGCTGGCTGGGGCACGCTCCGCGCTGGCCGGGTTCGCGGCGCCATTGTGGCAGGGCTGCGGCGTCTCCCCCCGTGCCCACGACCCGATCTACTACATCGCCCGCACATCAGCTGGGTGCAGAGCCGACCCAGCGCAGGAGTGGCAGCCAGCCATTGGGATTGGCACTCGTGAGCCAATGGCACATCAGAATCAGAAACGTTCTGAAGTTCGCTGTTGAGGCAAAGTAATCCCCAAGGCCTCAAGCGCCTCGATAACTTCATCAGCGCCACGAACGCCAATCCCTGGAACTCCAAGGAGATCTTCATAGCTAAACCCCATGAGGTCATCAACGGTTTTCACGTCTGCAGCGATGAAGGATTGGCGAGTGGCTTTCGAGAGCTTGAGCTCATGGATTGGTATGCCCGGACTGATTCGGTCGCTTTCGAAAAAGCTTCCAGTCTGGCGGGTAGCAACAGACGGAGACAAATAGGGCAGACAGACCACACGAAACCCGATTGTCCAATCGGTGACGTGCGGTGCACTGGAAGATCGACAAGCCGCGCGGCACTCAACGGCTTCACTATTCCATGATCCTCCGCGCATGATCCGCTCTCTCAGCAACTCGCGGTCATCCTTCTCAAGCCAGGGCCTGCAATCATCGGGAGCCCCCACATAATTGTGGTGCCAATGGTCAAAGCACCATTCCCACACATTTGCATGGGAATCATGCAAACCCCAGGCATTGGCAGGAAACATTTTCACGGGGGTCGTCTGTTGGACATACTCCCCCGAGAAATCTGATCGTGGTGTTGACGAGCTGCGATAGTTCGCTAGACCTGCATTGATGGATTCCCCGAATGCATAGGGCTTGGCAGTTCCGGCCAGGCAGGCATACTCCCACTGGGCTTCACTTGGCAAGGTATAACCTCGTCCGGTGAGACGTCCAAGCCGATGGCAGAATTCAAGCGCTTCATGCCAAGACACACATTCAACTGGTCGATCATCCGTAGTTGTTTCTCCAGCCAGTAAATGGCCCAAACGAGCCTTTATTTCACCATTTTGACCCTGCCAATGATCTGGATGAAAGAAAGAGGGATTGGGTTTGAGTTCATGTCTCCAGAGCCCCTGCTCATCCAGTTCAGCCACAGCCCGCCACTGGGCCTGGGTGATTGGCGTCTGGCTGATGAAGAACCCCTGCAGCTGCACCAGATGCCGGGGGCCCTCTGAATCCCTCCGCTCTGCCTCCTCGGCAGGGGACCCCATCCAGAACCGCCCCGGCGGAATCCAGAGCATGGTGAGGCTGGGGGCGTTGGCGGCATCGGAGCCTTGCCCGGCGAGCGCCTCGCGGTAGCCCTGGCTGCGGCGGCGGTGGCTGAGCAGAAAGCGGAAGCTGGCGGCTCCAGGCTCACCAGCGGCCTGGCGGGTGGCGGAGGCGCTCATGCGGGCACGCCGGAGGTGGATGGGGGCAGGGTAGGCAGCGAAAACGGTGGGCTGTCGTGGCCGCTGGAGTGGCGGCACGGCCCACCGGGCGCTGTGCGGATCGAGGGGCGGCCAGGCCGTAGTGGGCCGGCAGTGCCGGGTTCGCCGATCACGGGAGCGGGTCTGGACCCCTCCTGTGCTCCCAGGGGAATCACTTCCCCTGGCTCTGACGTTGAAGGGTGCTGGGGGAGGCAACAGACGCGGAAACCGAGGTTGTTGTTGCGGTTGTCCGGGTGGTTGTTGTTGCGGTAAGCCGAGCGGCAGTTCCTGGGGTGGTTGTTCCACGAGCCGCCGCGCAGCAGCTGGGCGACCCGCCCAAGCTGAACCTACGGCAATCAGAGGAGATCGCTCGCAAAGGCCACCCCGGCGTAGAGGCGACGCCGCAGGCGCCAGGTGTGGCCGTGGGCCAGGTGGGCGTTCCAGCTCTGCAGGCTTATGCGGGCCGTTGCCGTGGCGATGGTGCCGCTGGTGACGGCCTGGTGGAGCAGGCGCAGCCTGCGCTTGCCCTTAAGCAGGTTGTGGTTGCGCACGCGCACGCGGGCCGGCAGCACGCGGAAGCCCACGAAGCAGGCGCCATGACGGGTTTGGAGGATCTGGCTTTTGATCGGATGCAGCCGCAGGCGCAGGGCGGCCAACTCCGCTTCGAGCACGGCCCTGGCCTCGCCCAGCGGCTTGGCGCTGTTGGCGAACAGGGCCACATCATCCACGTAACGCAGCACGGCGCCGATGCCGGGCAGGGCAGCGAGGCGGTGATCGAGGGCGTTGAGGTGCAGGTTGGCGAGGAACTGGCTGGTGAGGTTGCCGATCGGCAGGCCGCGGGGCCGCTGCAGGGGGGTGAGCAGAGTGTCGCCAGGGAAGGCATCGAGGGCCGGGCCGTGCTGGGCGCCGTTGGCGAGGATGCGATCGAGCAGCCAGAGGGTGCCGGGGCAGGCGATGCAAGCGGCCAATTGCTGGCGCAGGATGGTGAGATCGATGCTGGGGAAATAGAGGCGGATGTCGCCGCTGAACACCCAGCGATGGCGCGCGGATTCGGCCACGAAGCGGCGCAGGGCCTTATGGCTGCCATAGCCGATGCGGTTGGCGTAGCTGGTGGCGATGAAGCGTTTCTCCAGCGGCGGCACGATGGCGGCGCAGAGGGCGTGATGCACCACCCGGTCGCGGTAGGGGGCGGCGGAAATCAGGCGGCGCTTGGGGTCGCGAATTTCGAACTGTCGATAGGGGCCGGGGGCATAGGTGAAGGCTTGCAGCTCGTGCTGCAGCTGAAACAGATTGGCCTCCAACCGCGCATTGAAGGCCAACACAGCGGGCCGGTAACGCTTGCCTTTCTGGGCGCGCAGAGCAGCGACATGGAGCGCGGCGAAACTGGTGATCTGTGGGTAGAGATCGGTGAGTGGGCGGGTCTGCTCTTGTTGGGCGGTTGGCATCGATAAGCAGCGGCTGGAGCGATCAGGCGATGGCCTGGCGTTGCTGCTGGCTGAGCCAGCCGCTGTGTTGCTTGGCGATGGCGGTGATCAAGCGGCTGGCATGTTCGTAGCGCTGCAGATCGATCAGCTGAAACTGATGCAGCAGGCGGATCTGCAGCTGGATCACCACGATCTGGCCCTTGAGCGGCTCAAGGATGGGCAGCTTGGCGCGGGCGAAGCGGGCCTGCACGAGTTGTTCGAGCAGGTGGTAAAGATGGCCCACCAATCGATCCCCGAGGCCGAATTTATGCTGGCGCGGCAGACGCTGCAGCAGCGGTACAAACCAGCGGATCAAATCGAGGCAGGCCTCAATGATCGGCAGCTCGCCGCTGCTCACGGCATGACTGGGCTGTGAAGGGGTGGACATGGACTTCGCGCGAAAAAATTCGAGGCACCTGCGGCGCCAAGGCAAGGTAATCCCCAAGGAACGTAAGACTCCGGCAGCCGCTTGAGACCGCAGCCAGAATCAAAACAGCCGAGAGTAAAGAACTAAAGGGTTGAAGGGTAAAGAATCAAGTCCTGGGGGAGGCAACAGACGCGGAAACCGAGGTAGCTGCCGCGGATGTCCGGGTGGTCGTTGTCGCGGCAAGCCGAGCGGCAGTACCTGGGGAGGGGGATAGACCACGAGCCGCCGCGCAGCAGCCTGGATTCGTCTTCTCTCGCATTCTCATCAAGCCACGGGCGCCCATCATCTGGCGCTCCTTCGTAGTTGGCATACCAATGATCGGCGCACCATTCCCACACATTGCCGTGCATGTCGTGCAGGCCCCAGGCATTGGGAGGGAAGATGCCCACATCCGTTGTCTGCCTTCGATGCTCTCCTTCAGGGCCATCTCCATAGGTTTCCGTGCCGTTGTAATTGGCCAGCTCGCTGCTGATCGTTTCGCCGAAGTGAAAGGGCGTGGTGGTGCCCGCTCGGCATGCGTATTCCCATTGGGCTTCGCTGGGCAGGCTGTAGTTCTTGCCCGTGCGCAGCCGCAACCGCTGGCAGAAGGCCATGGCGTCGTTCCAGCTCACGTTCACCACCGGGCGCTGGTCGCCCAGAAATCGCTCCGCATCCTCAAGCTTGGCCACGGGATTGGGTTCCAGCGTTTCCGGCCACAGCTCCGCCTCCTCATGGTCCTGCCGCTGCCACAGCACCACCGCCCGCCACTGAGCCTGGGTGATCGGCGTTTGCGCCAGGAAGAACTCCTGGAGCTCCACCTCGTGCTGGGGGCCTTCGTTACCGAAGCGGCCCTCTTCCTCCGGCGGGGAGCCCATCAGGAAGGTGCCGGGGGGGATGGGGAGCAACTTGAGATCCACCCCTTCGCCTGCGCTCAGCACCTCCAGCAGAAAACCGTCGGTGAGTGGGATGTCCTCAATGTGCGCCGTGGTGAATGCGTCTGGGGCCGCCGCCGGCAGGCGCTGCAGCACCGCGCTGCACGATTCAATCTCCTTGAACGTGAAGCGCCCCGGAGGGAAGGGGTCAGCCTCTGCCTCTCCGGCGCTCTGGCGCAACGTGCGGGCCATCTCTTCAAAGCCTGGCAGTCGCTCGATGATCTGGGCGGTGACCGTGGCAAAGGGCTGCATCCCAGCCAGGGGATGGTCATCGCTTAACAGCTTGGGATTCAGCAGATAGGCATGAAAAGGCGGCACGCCATCACATTGATCCCAGCGGTGTTCGATCAGCTCGCTCACCCTTTGCACCACCTGGGCTGTCTCCGAGCCGGGCAGGGTGTTGAGCAGCATGTCGCGCAGGTGGGGTGGCTCAAAGGCAAACTGAATCCGGTCCGCGGCGCGGCGGGTCGCCAGTGCGGGGCGCTGGCCGGCAGCGTCGTCCTGGCGCTTCAGCAGTCCGCTGAGCAGCAGTTCCGCCATCGCCAGGGGGCCTCCCCCATGGGCCATGGTGGCCTGCAGCAGGCGCATCACCGGCAGCGTGAGCACCGGGGAGGCGGCCATCACCCGCAGCAGCCGTTCCGCTGATCCGGAACAGCGCTGCAGGTATCTGGCCAGGCGGCGCTGGGCCTGTTGCTCGGGGCTGTCGCTGGCATTGGCCGGCGGGGAGCTGATGCGGATCTCAGGCCAGACCACCGGCAGACAGGCGGCCGGGACCGAGTGCCCCACCCGGCCCAGCACCAGGGCGCTCCAATCGGCAAGGCTTTCACGGCTGAGGCCCAGCAGAGGCAGCACCAGATGGCCGTTGCCCTGGGGCGGCATCGGGTCGCTGGAGTGCAGGGGCAACCGCTGGTAGAGGCGGTTGGCAGCAAACGCCTGGCGATTGCGCACCGCCACGATCCTGCCGATGCCCAGGGCCGTGCGCCGCCACATCCAATCGGGCAACACCTGCAGGATCGCCACCGGGCAACGGGCTGTGAGCGTGTTCAACAGGGGCTGCAGCCCGCTGCGATCCCACCAGTGGCGGCCCGAGCAATCGCTGAGGAGCAGCACCGCCTGGTCTTCGGCGGCAACCGCGAGGGCGGCCAGCACCGTCGTTGGCCGCTGGGGATCAAGAGCCACGGTGCGCACATCACGAAACAGGGCGGCCCGCATGAGCAGGGCCTGCAGTTCTTCAGCCAGCCGATGCCACACCTGCATCGACAGGCCCCCATCCACCAGCAACACCAGGCTCAGCCGCGGCTCCCTGGGGGGGGTGTACACCGGCCAGAGCCGCTGGGTGCGGGCATAGGCATCCACCGTGGCCGCCTCATCGAGCTGCTGGCGGGGATGCGGCTGCCACGTGGCGGGAGCGATGGCGGCCAGGGGCTGGAGTGCCGCCTGCAGGGGCCGGGGTGCGCTGATCAGGCTGACGTCCTGCAGCCGCAGAGGCAACACCGCCCGCAGATCGGCGTCATTGGGCAGCACCTGATCGGGCAGCAGCCCGGCGCGAGGTTCGAGGCCCGGAGACTGGGGAGGCTGGGGAGGGAAAAAGCTGGGCAGGGTGTGGCGCAGCGGATCATCGACGCTGCGCTCGGCAGGGTTCGATCGCTGCTTTGTCTCCGTGTCGGTTCGATGAATGCTGCGGCCAGGCGGTAAGGGCTTACGCTCCGGGTCGCCAGCCGGCGCTGAGCGAACCACCTCCGCCGCGGGCAATCGCTGAGCAAGCCAGAGGATGTCGGCCAGCTCCTGGGGTGTGAGCCGGGCGCCGTGCTGTTGGCGAAGGCTTTGCAGCAGGGCCTTGAGGGGTTCGGCGGCGACGGCCATCAGCCGCTGGCCTCCGGATCGTCGCTGGGGTCGCTGAGCCTGCGATGCAGGATCTTTCTGAGCTCGTCCTGCTGGCTTGGGGTGGGGCCGTCATGGCTCTCACGGGTGAGCAGGAACAGGGAATTGAGCAGCTGATCCACGGCACGGTCGCTGAGGGCTGCCGACCCCGAAGCCTCGCCCGAGCCATCGCTGTCGGCGCTGAGGAACTGGCGAATCACCTCCTGCAGTGCGCCGCCCTGCGGCTGGCGGCCGGCGGGTTCATCGGCAAAGTGGGCCTCCACGATCGGCGTGAGAGCCTGCTCATCCGGCGGCGGCATGCCCAGGCGTATGCAACGGCGATGGAAGGCCGGAGGAAATTCGCGCTCCCGGTTGCTGGTCATCACCACGATCGGAAATTCGCGGCAGGCCACAAAGCCGCTGGGGAGCTTGGCCTCCAATGGCCGCTCACGGCTGCCCGGTTCGTGTGGATTGGCCTGGCGGGCATCGGCGGTACGGATCGTATGGCTGGGCTGGTCGTCTTCCAGCTGCTGGGCGCGGGTGAGTTCGCTGATTTCGTACTGGCCTTCCTCAAACAGGTTGAGCAGCTCATTGGGCAGTTGCAGATCGCCCTTGTCGATCTCGTCGATCAGCAGCACCCGCGGCCATCGCGACGGCAGAAAGGCTGTACCCACCGGCCCCAGCCGTAGGTAAGGGTCGATGGGTGGTGGCTTGATCTCTGCATTGGGATCCTGGGATCTGGCGGAGCGTTCGAGATCGGCCTGTTGCAGACGCGCTAGGGCGTCGTAGCGATAAAGCCCGTCTTCCAACAAGCGCGAGCGCGGCGTGATGGCCCACACCAACACAGGCCCCAGCCCCAGTTCATGGGCGATGGCATAGGCCAGGCTGGTTTTGCCGCTGCCGGGCAGACCGGTCACCAGCAGGGGCCGGCGCAGATGGATCGCCGCATTCACCGCCAGCAGGATCCGCTCCGCCCTGGGCGTGAGGGTCTGGTCGTCACCCCGCGGGAGCCGAAAAGTTTGGCCCCGCCGCCGATCGCGCTCCTTGCCAGCGGCAATGGTGTCAAGATCATTCCAATACCCGTCATCCATGGCCAGCTTTGGGGCTCCTGGATCGGAAACTTGTCGGCCAAACCGGCGCCAGGGGGGCGCCGATGGCCACTCACCATTGGGTGTAGCCCTGTCGAGCCGGCGTTGTTCTGCGTTGAGTGAATCTTCGCCGGGCTCGTTGCGGAACAGCCACCAGGGTCCCTGGCTGGCAGCCGGATCGGGCTCTGGATTTGAGGCGCGGCTGGTACGGGGCATGGCAGCTGAGGGTGAAGGTGCAGGAGGGAGCTGATGCTCAGGTCATTCCGATCGATGGATCTCGTCCGCGTCCACGATCACCGGCCCCGACTGGCCGGAGTCGGGCTGTCGAGCGGGTGAAACGTCCAATGGCGGCGGCCAGCGGTCGACACAGTCCACGAGGATCACCATTTCACGGAAGGCTTGCCCTTTGGGTCCCGTGGTTCGCCGTCCGCGAAACACAGCAGAGGCCAAGGCGAAAAACAGCTTCAGCGAATCGGCCGCATCCGGGTGGTAAAAGGGATCTCTTGGTGAATCACCGCAACAACGACTGGATCCAAATGGGGCTACACCACTGTCTGAACAGCGATCCGCAAAAATCGCTTCGCGGTGTTCGAGCTTGCTTGCCGCAGCGGGCGGCCACCAAAGAGAAACCGCAGGAGCGGCCAAGATCAGTTGCTCTTTCCAGCGCTCATAGAGATCTCCCGCCGCGAGAGAGTGAAGTCGTTTCATGCCGAAGTATTCATAACCCGCCTCAAGCTCTCCAAACCAGTCATCTGTGTCTTCGTAGCTGGATCCATCATCACCAGGCTGCAGAGAAGTGTCGTGCCACCAGTAACAAGCACTGGATTGAGCGTCCAACGCCTTGGCAGCCCTAAGCCAACGCCCAGGAAGATGATTGGGAGCTATTGTTTCCAGCTCATCCTCCACAAACAATCTATAGCGATATGCCGATCTCACAACAGTGCGATACATTTGACGCAATGGCCTGGCGAGATCGTCTGCTGCTAGGATAGTTAACGAACCCATATCTGCATCAATCAGCTCTGTTGGCAGGAAGAATTCGATCAGCTCCCGAACCTGGAGAGATCGAGATTGGCTGCGGGCATAACGTCGCATTTCTCGAATCGCGACCGGGAGATACCTTTGCAAGTCTTCCCTCCAGCTGGACAGCCGAACCTCAGAGCCGGCAGCTGGGTCGAAGACTTTGATCCAATCCTCAGGACTAGACGAACCTGCCTTGCAATAATAGGCACGGTAGGAATAAATGTCTTTCCCAGGCTTATTGCGAGGGGAAAGAAGCATGATAACCAGCGACCCTACCCCATCGTCTGCCAATGGCTCAACCCGATCACCGGATAGATTTTTCTGAAGCTCATCAAGGAATTGGTGATCAAAATATTGATTGTGATGCTCTACCTGCTGTAGGAGCTGGTGCCAAGACCTAATTTGTTGATCACAAAAGACAGGCGGATAAACTTGGGATAGAGGCTGACTAGGGAAGCAAGAACGAATTGTAGCATTCAGACAGCTTTCAAATTTGGAGGAATCTATCGATGCATACGTCTCCGCAAGCAAGGCAAGCCTGTCCCGCAGCCAAACATTTTCTCGTTCACGCTTTTCACTTACAGCCTTGGAAAACTTTCCTACAGCTGATCGGGGATCGCCTGTTTCACTATGCAGGAAGGTCTGATTTGAGAGCCCAACTGCAATAGAGCAAAGGATCTCAGAGGCGTTATTGCGATATTGCCTGCTCCGGAAGCACGTGAAAGCTCGGTTAAGAAGCAGAAGCCCATTATCATAATCAGAGCACAGAGATATCATCTGCCATGCTTGATCTTTGATAGAGCCTGGCCTCAAATCGCTTATGATGTCTTGTCCAGATGTAGTTTCATCATCGCATGGGCACGAATCTCCGCTCAACTTATTCTTAAGCCTATTCCATTCAGCCTCTTGGCTAGACGATCCCAGCCCAATTAAGATCGCATCACACAATTGATCATGAAGAGATCCCTGTTCTTGCATTGGCATTATATCTGATTACCAGACTGCTGATTAGGAAGAGTTTTTGCGTAGGCGCGCAAGCAAGACCTGGCTTCCGTACGGCTTTTAGAACTACGAAATACTTCAAAAGCACGATCAAGCAACGCGAGGCCATTATCAGTATCACAACATAAATCAATAACTTGCCTTACTTCCTCTTCCAGGGAGGCCGCTCTAAGTCCAAAGAGGATTTCCTTCCCGTGAATTGCAACACGATCCACGTCAAGGTTGGTTCTTCCTAGGTTTGCCTTGAGTCTGTCCCATGCACTCCTCGGATCTGCGCCTAAGCCGTTGAGAATCAGCCGATGCAAATCGTCGTTTAGCGCGCCTGGTTGACACAACTGGCCAGCGGAGCTCAACAGATCGGTTGGAGCTTCAGCACCACCTGATGCAACCTCTCCTGCCACAGGCAGCGGATCAATCTCCTCGTTGCCACGAAAATCACGATAACGCTTATACACAGGATACTGCCGCGGATGTTCCGAAAATATCTGCTGAACAGCCTTGGCGATTGCTTCCATGCCTGGGGGCCAGTCATTCTCTTGGGCTTGGCGGCTTTGCAGCTGCTCAAGCAGCACCTTGGTGAACAGCCCGCGGCGCTCCTGGCCCAGATTGGTTGCCGCCTGGCCCTTTTGGCTGGCAAAAAAGAGGAACTGACTTTTCGTTAGCGGCTGGCCGGTGGGTAACGGCACAACTGGTGGTGGAGATTCTGGCTGGCGATGAATGGAGCGACAGGTATCGAAAAGCAAGATCTGCTGGGCAAAACCAGCACAGAGCTCGTTCGCAAAGCTGGTGCATAAGCTTCCTTCGCAGTTATCAACAGCGTAAGACCGCATATCCGTAGCCGCGGCATCAGCAAGCAGCAAACACTGCTGATCCTTGCTGATCAAGCCGTGGCCAGCCCAGTAGAGAAACAACAAATCAGCCTGGCCAGGAGGTTGTTTTTTAATGTGATCGATTGATGCACGCAGCACATTATCGGTGGGCTGCTGATACCAGATCGACCGATCAACCATGGCCGCCCGATTTTTCTCAAGCGGGGATACATGCAGATGAATCTGTTCCTCAGGCACACCACAGCTCAATAACCAATCCATAATCTCCAGCGCATCATTCAAAGGCCCATCCAGATCCCATTGGGGGACAGCCGCATAGCGCTCGATGCCAACGATCAGCGCATGGGTGCGTTTGGGGCTGGCGGCCGTGGTGGGCAAGCGGGTCAGCGGGGCAGGGTCGAGTGGATCGCCTCCCACACCTTGCCATTCCACCAGTAGGCGCTGTGGGAGGAGGGGAAGGCCTGGCAGTTGTCGACGCGTTGATCAACCACGCGGCCCTGGAAGATGCTGGCGCCAATGTAGCTCAGGAAATCGCGCGGATCGTAGAGGTTCAGCCAGGGCGGCACGCTGGCCGGCAGCGGCTGGCCGAAGGGCAAGCTGAGCAGGGCATTGATTTCATACAGAAAGGGCGCCTGTGATCCCACCGTGATCAGCTGACGCACCGGCAGGGCCTCGCTGGCGAGCAGATCGACGCAGGCCACGCCACCGAGGCTGTGGGCCAACAGATGCACGGGCTCCCCAGCAGCCAGGATCCGCTCGCGGATGCGGGCCCGGATCGCCTCTCCCCTGGCCTGGTACAGCATGATGTCGCCAGCGGCGGGAGAGGCGGCATCGCTGAGCGCACCACGGCGTTTCGAGCCCCAGTTTGTGCCCCAGTGGCTGAGGCCCGAGCGCAGAGGCCAGCTGAGGTTGTGCATCACCCAGCCAGTCAGTCCTCTCTCCTGGCCACCGAGCGCATCAACCAGCTGCTGCTCCACCTCAGAGCGGAGCTCGGCATCCAGCACCAGGGCCGGCCAGCACCATTCCCCGGTGCTCTGCAGCCGGTCGTCATGGAGCCGCTTCGCCGCGGTGGCGATCCAGGCCCGGGCCAGGGCGGTTCGGTACTCGTCCATGCCTTCATTGGCAGCCTGCAGGGCCTTGCGCAGGGCTGGAGCCACCAGCAGCTCCCGCCTGGCGGTTTCGAAGCTTGCGATCGGGACTTCGCCAGCGCCCAACAGGGCCTGCAGTGCATCGCTCAGCTCCATCTGCCGAGCGGTTTCGATTAACTGCTCGCCCTGGGTTTGCTGAAAGGCGGGAATCGTGGCCTGGGGCTTCAGTGCCAGAGAGCGGAGCTCATAGAAAGGATCCGAGAGCAGGGCCTGCCAGAGCGCCAGCGGGAACTCCTGAGCATCCAGCGCTTCCGCTTCAGGAGCGAGACCACTCCTGGTGGTGTCGTAGGCGGGGATCGACTGGCCAGCGGCGCCGAGGCGGCTGCCAAGATCACCCCAATAACAGGGCAGCACCTCTGCGGCGGCGCCGATCTTCGCTGTGATCAGCCGCAGGGTTTCGTCGTAACAGGGCTGGCGCACGCCCGTGCCGTGAACGAAGAGGAGTTTGGCCATCGTGATCGGCGAAAATGAGAGCCGAAGTGGATCAAGTCACGGTAACCGATTGACCCATGATCTCTCTGCCAGATCACAATGCAGAGCCAGCACACCTATGAAGCTCTCAATCATGTTGGGGCAATGCTCAACTTCTACTACGCAGGCTTGCCAAAAAATTCGCTGCGCCTGCGGCGCAGGCGCAAAATAATCACTTGAACGATTGAGATTGTTGCTGCAATACTCAACCAGCCGAAAATAACAGCCGAGAGTAAAGATCTAAAGAGTGTAAGGGTAAAGAATCAGTCCTGGGGGAGGCAACAGACGCGGAAACCGAGGCAGTTGAGGCGGTAGTCCGGGTGGTTGTTGATGCGGAAAGCCGAGCGGCAGTTCCTGGGGTGGTTGTTCCACGAGCCGCCGCGCAGCAGCCTGAGTTTTCTCTCTTGTGCATTCTCATCAAGCCAGGGGCGGCCATCGTCTGGCGCTCCTTCGTAGTTGGCATGCCAATGATCGGCGCACCATTCCCACACATTGCCGTGCATATCGTGCAGGCCCCAGGCATTGGCAGGAAAGATGCCCACATCCGTTGTCTTATTACGAAACTCTCCCTTTGGGCCATCTCCATAGGTTTCCGTGCCGCCGTAATTGGCCAGCTCACTGCTGATCGTTTCACCACAATGAAACGACGTGGTGGTGCCCGCTCGGCAGGCGTATTCCCATTGGGCTTCGCTGGGCAGGGTGTAGTTCTTGCCCGTGCGCAGCCGCAACCGCTGGCAGAAGGCCATAGCGTCGTTCCAGCTCACGTTCACCACCGGGCGCTGGGAGCCCAGAAATCGCTCGGCATCCTCACGTTTGGCCACAGGATTGGGTTCCAGCGTTTCCGGCCACTCTTCAGCGCCGTCCAGCTCCGGCCGCTGCCAGTGCGCCACCGCCCGCCACTGGGCCTGGGTGATCGGCGTCTGCGCCAGCAGAAACTCAGCCAGCGTTACTGGATGCACGGGTCGCTCGTCGTCGCTGCTGTCTTCTTCCGTCTCCGGCGCCCCCATCAAAAAACTCCCCGCCGGCATGCGCAGCATCGTGAGCGCCTCGCCCTCCGCCAGCTGCTCGCGGTGGGCCAGGTGGCGGCTGCGCCAGCGGAGGATCCGCCAGGGTTCGGCGGGAACCGCCTGCGGCGGCGGGCTGGCGCTGGCCATGGCGGGGGGAAACGGGGCCGTTGGAGCTCAGGTTATGGCCCCTGGGCAGGGGATTGAGTAGGAATGCCGCTGGCCAAGCCAGCGGGCCCTGAACAAGCTGAATGGTTCAGCTGCTCCCCGGGTGGTTCACCGTGCCAGTGCCTTCCCGAGCGCTCCAGGTCTGTTGGCCAGTGCCGCAACGCCTGTTGCTCACCCTGGCGATCTGGCTCTGCCTGGGGCTGCTCGGCCCCGCAGCCGCCTGGGCCGGCCAGCCCGTGATCGATCTGCAGCAGGGCTGGAGACCCGGGGAGGTGGAGCTCTACCACCACACCTCCGAGGGCACCAATCTGGCTCCGCTGGAGCTGGCGCTTGCCCTGCCCGATCCCAACCGCCCGGGGCACCGCTTCCTGGACGATCTGGACCAGCGCTATGGCTTCATCGCCTCGCCCGTGTCCGCCGCCAATCCCCACGGCCTGCCGGTGGGCCTGGCGGTGGATCCCAGGCCCCAGCGCTATGGCGACCGGGCCTATCTGGGCCTCACCTGTGCGGTGTGCCACACCCGGGAGCTGCAGGCCCGGCCGCTGTCGTGGCGCCAGGGCTTGCAGCCGATGCGGATGCCGGTGCACGGCGGGCCGGCGCTGGTGAACCTGCCAGCCTTCGACAGCGACTTCTACGGCGCTTTTGAAGCCCTGCTCGCCGATGATGCCGCCCTGGCCCCCTATGCCGCGGCGGTGCTCGGCGGGCCGGCCGATCCCGCGGCGATCGCTGGCCTCAGGGCTGAGATCGAGGATCTGCTGGGGCCGGTGCGGGCCACCCGCCAGCTGATCGCGGCGATGGGGGTGGAGCGGGCCGATTTCGGCCCCGGCAATCTCAATGCCCTCAGCCAGGGCAACTACAACAACGCGGGCCTCACCACCTGGTTGGTGCGTCGCGGCCTGGCGGAGCCCAGTGGCGACACACCGCTGAAGATCGGCTTTGAGGGCACGGTGAACCTGCCGCCGGTGTGGTTTGCCCACCAGGACAACTGGGCCCAGTGGTTCGCCGAGATCCACCACCCCGGGCCACGCAACTGGGTGCAGTCGGTGTCGAGTTCGCCGGTGCGGCCGCCCAGGCAGGCGGAGGCCCTGAAGGCCGGCGCGATCGTGGCCTCGGTGGACTTCGACGGCATCGAGGCGATCCAGGAGGCGGTGGTGCGGCTGCGCACACCGCTCTGGCCCCAACAGGTGTTCGGTGCCCCCGATCCCCAGCTGCTGCACCAGGGCCAGGCCCTGTTCGGGGAGCATTGCGCCAGCTGCCACCTGTCCAGCCCGCAACCGGCCAATGGGGCGGGTCGCCGCTTCCGCGAGCGGCGCGCCTTCGCGGTGGGCACGGATCCGCTGGCGGTGGAGCAGTTCGCCGCAGACGCCCAGCAGCGGGCGGCGAGCCTCACCCGGCTCTCGGAGGCGATCCTGCGCCTGCGCCATGCCCAGCTCCTGGCGCGCTTCAACAACGACGCCACCCTGGTGGCCAACACCGAGCTGTTCGACTCCAGGGGCCTGCCCAACCGCTTTGACCTGGCCCGCGACTACGACGGCAAGGAGGGTGCGGCCTACTGGGCACCGCCGCTGGAGGGCGTCTTCGCCACCTCCCCCTACCTGCACAACGGCTCGGTGCGCACCCTGACCGATCTGCTCACCCCACCCGAGCAGCGGCCCCGCCAGTTCCGCACCGGCAGCAACCTCTACAACCCGCGCCAGCTGGGGTTGGAGGATGCCGGGCCCTTTGTGTACGACACCAGCGAACCGGGCAAGGGCGCCCAGGGCCACGCCTACGGCACCGACCTGCCAGCTGGCCAGAAGCGGGCCCTGCTCGAGTACCTCAAGTCCCTCTGATCCCCAGGCTTGCCGGCATGACCGACCTGTCCTATTCGGCCACGGCCACCATCAGTGCCTGGGCCGCCACATCGGCGCGGTGATCATTCCGGAAATCGTGCGCCAGGTGCTGCGCCTGCCGGGCCTCGAAGCCGCCGGCCCGGTGGATCGCGGTGGGGGGCCCTTCCCGGAACACTTCCCCCTGCGCTGGGCGCTGTAAAGCAGGCCGCGCCCTGGCCCGCAACAGCGTGCTGGCAGGGCAAGGGCGCGACCATCTGCTCCCATACTGGTTAAAAGTCGCGACTTTTTTTCAGAGTGCGGGCAGATAGACGCATCCAGCGTCAGTTGGCGGGGCAGATCCAGCGCGACCTGGCCCGCAAGCCCGTGCTGCTCACCGGTCCCCGGCAGGTGGGCAAGACCACCCTGGCGCGGCAGCTGATGCAACACCAGCGCGCAGCCCAGTACCTCAACTGGGATGTGGCCGTCGACCGGGCTGTGCTGCTGAGACAGAGCTGGAACCCGAGAGCCGATCTGCTGGTGTTCGATGAGATCCACAAAATGCCGCAGTGGAAGCTCTGGCTGAAGGGTGTGATCGACGCCAGGCCCGATGGTCAGGCGCTGCTGGTCACCGGTAGCGCTCGCATGGACACCTTTCGCCAGGCGGGGGAATCGCTGGCGGGTCGCTACCTGCCCTTATTGCCCGGGCCCTGCTCCAGGCCCCCAAGGTGTATTTCAGCGATACGGGTCTGGTCAACGGCGATGCGGGTGTGAAGTTTGAGAATGCAGTGGCTGTCCTGCTGCGCCAGCAGGTTCATCAGATCACGCACACCAGTGGCTGTGACGCCGGCCTTCACTACATCCGCACCAAAGACGGTGCCGAGGTGGATTTCTGCCTCAGCCGTGATGGCCAACTCATCCGCTTGCTGGAGTGCAAGCTCAATGACACCTCACCGCATCGGGCCCTCGGGCGTTTTGCCCAGCAATTTGCCGACGCGGAAGCCATTCAGCTGGTGCGGGATGCGCGCCAGGTGGAGCAGCGCGCTGGCGTGGTGGTGGTGCCTGCTGGCGAATGGCTGGCGCAGCTGCAGGGGTGATGGGGCTCAGCTCAGCTCCCCCTCCAGCAGCTGCCGGTACAACCCCGCCAGGCGCCGCTCCAATTCCTCGGCCTCCATCCCCGGCAGCTCCAGCGTGCCCAGGCGCTGCAGCGCCCGCTCCGGTGGATCGGGCGGCAGCGGATCGGGGGGCAGCAGCCGCGGCGCCGGGCGGGCCCGCAGGCCCACGGGCCACCAGGGGGGCAGGCCCTCAGCGTGGGCCGGTTCGGGGGCATCGCGGCGCAGGCTGGCCAGCAGCTGCTCGCGGTCGCGGCCATGCCAGGCCAGCAGCAGCCAGGGGTCCTCATCCAACCGCTGGGCGAACACGTAGAGCACGGCGGCGATGTGCTTGCAGGGCACGGCGGCGTCCGGGCAGCCGCAGCGCACCTGCAGATCGTCCCAGCGGCGGGGAAACAACGGCACCCGCACCGCCTCGAACGGCTCCTCCAGATCGCGGGGCACCTCGCCGTTGAGCAGCTGGGCGGTCTTGCCCAGGCCCATGTCATCGGCGAGGCAGGCCCCCAGCCCCAGCTGGCCGAGGAACACCAGCCAGCCCAGGCCCCGCTGCTGATAGGGCCGCAGTTCACCGGCGAGCAGGCTGCCCAGGGGCACAGGCGCCTCCACCCCCGCCAGCTCCAGCTCCGCCGGCACGCCCAGCCGCTCCAGGCCGAGGCCACCGCGCAGCAGCTCGGCGCCGCTGGCCTCCCCCGGCTGGCCCGCCAGGCGCAGCAATCCCGCCACGGCGGCCGCATCCACCAGGGTCCAATGGCCGCGCAGGCGCACCAGCGGCCGCTTCAGGGCGGCAGCGCGCTGCAGGGCCTCCAGATCGGCCGGGCTGAGCGGCTGATCGCCCAGCACCGCCTGCCACTCGAACTGGAACAGCCGGGCCAGATCCAGGCCGCCGCCGGAGCCAGCCGGGGCCGCCTTGCCGCCCTTGCCCCTGGCGGCCGGGATCTGGGCCCGCAGCCCCAGCCGCGACACCTGGCGCAGGCCGCTGGGCAGCAGCATCCCGAAGCCGGCCTCCGCCAGCAGGGCCGCCCGGCCGCTCACCAGGCTCACCAACTCCCCTTCCTCCAGCTCCAGCTGGGCGGGAGCCGCCTGCCGCAGCAGCGCCGCCAGCTCCGGTGCCAGGCGGGTGAGCAGGCCCAGCTGCTGCAACACCGCCTCGAAGGCACTGGGCGCAAACGGGGTGCCGCCGGCCCAGAAATCGGCCAGGGGCAGCAGCAGGCTGGGATCGGCGGCGGGCCCCAGCAGCAGCTCGATGGTCCAGCGGCGGCGGCGGCCATCGGCCGGCTCGTGGCAGCGCAGGGCCAGGCGCAGATCACCGCCGGGGGCCACCGCCTGGCGCACCCAGCTGGCCACCTGCTCGACGCTGGAGCCCGCGGTGGCGGCCAGCGGCCCTGGTAGCCGGGGGTCGTCGGCCGCCAGGGCCCTCAGCCAGGCCTGCGCCAATGGGGCCGACGCCGGGGTGGGTTTGGGGGTCGACCCCAGCGCCCCGGGTGCAGCCCGCAACCGCTGCCGCACCAGCCGGTCCACGGCGGACGCCAGGGCCTCGGCCAGGTGGCGCTGGCTGGCGGACCCGTCGTCGGGCAGCAGCGCCTCCAGCCAGGGCCGATCCTCCGGCGCCGGCAGCGGCCACCAGCGAGCCAGCACACCACCAGCGCCGTCGGTTTCCAGTGCCGGCGTCACTCGGCCCGCCGCCACCAGCACCGCCGCCAGGCGCTCGATGCGGGACTGGCTGGGCGGGTCGTGGAGCTGATCGTGAGGGGCCGCAACCACCGGCGCTAGGCCCTGCCGGGCGGCAGCCCCCGCAGCGCCGGCACATAGGGGATCAAGCCCTTGGCGGCGGCCTGCAGCTGGACCTCGATCGGCAGGCTGCGGATGTCGCGCAGGAAGCCATCCACCTCCAGGATCCAGGGGATCTCGGAGGATTCGAGCAGGCTGGGCAGGCACCAGCGCGGGCTGAAGGGGGTGATCTTCAGCAGATCGCGAACCTTTTTGGCATGGTTGTGGGAGGTGCTGGTGGCCACGCCGAAGTGAGCGGCGATCGTGGCGGCGCTGCAGTGGGGGCTCTGGGTGGCATCAAAGAGGAAGTTGGCGGCACCGATGGCGTGCACCACGCCGGCGCACCAGGAGGGGTCGCGACCCGTGAGCAGCGGCGACGGACGCTTGCGGGCCAGGGCGGCCACCGCCTCGTGGATCAGGGCGCGGTAGTCGTCGTCGAGGTGGCGGGCGCAGAAGGGGTCGATGCGCAGCAACAGCCTGTCCACCGTCTCGCGGAGGGCGGCGGGCACCTTGAGGGCGGCGGGCTTCCTGGGGGGTGCCGCGGGCATGGGGGGCTTATCTGGTGCCGCGGGCGGTTGGGACGGCTCTTCTTCCATCGCCACCGCAGCGATGCTCACCGGCACCCGCGTGCCGCCCACCTCCACCTGGAAGCGGCGCCGTTTTGGCGACGGCTGCTGCCACAGGCGGGCGATCTGGGGTTCGGCCTCGATCCAGGCCACCAGCGCCAGGGCCACCGCCTCCAGCTGCTGGAGATCGGCGCGGCGGGGGGGTTTGAGCACCTGCGGCGGCTCGATGAGCATCACGGTGGGGTAGGCGTCGCCGGGGGCCACCGGCCAGCCGTAGCGCCTGATCTCCTGCAGCAGCGGCGCCGGCATGGCAGCTTTCGCCTCGAAGTTGATGGCGCGGTGGGACGGTGCCGCGTCCATGGCATCGCGATCGCCCGCCTCGAAGCGTTCGCCCAGCTCCACGTAGCGCTCGTAATCCTGCAGCGACTGAAACAGGATCACGCCGTAGTGCTCGCGCTGCTGGCCGATCACGCATCCCACCCAGCCCTGGATCGCCAGGGCGCGACAGCTCAGCTGGAAGAGGTGGCCATCGCCGGGGATGCGCTCCCAGGGGCGGCGTTGATAGAGGGCGGCGGCCGCCTCAAAGAAGCGCGCCACCGCCTCCGGGCCGATGTCGCCGCTGAGGTAGGTGGAGAGCGACTGGGTGCCCAGCAGATCCTCGCCGCCCGCGAGCTCCTGGCGCATCAGCTTCACGGCCCGGTCGAGCTGGGGGGTGGCGCCCTGGCTGATCACCGCCTCCGGCAGCAGCGGCGGCAGCAGCTCGAGCAGGTCGGCCCGGTTCACCACCACCCGCCGCGGCAAGCCGGGCCGGCAGGGGGCCTGGGGGTCGTGGAGGGCATTGGCGATCGCCGGCTCCAACACCGCCAGCGGCTGATCGGCCGCGCCCACGGCCGAGCTGCGGATGGCACCACCGGCCTCCATCACCAGGGCAACCAGGGGGCGAACCGTGCTGCCATCCTCCTGGGCCACAAAAGCCGGCATCGTCACCAGCCCCACCTCCCACACCGTGCCACTGGCATCGGCGCCGAAACCACGGGCGAATCGGGAAGGGGGGGTCATGGCGGCCAGACGGCGGGGGCCTGAAGCATGCTGCCGGAAGCGGGCGGGCGGCGCAGGAGCACCAGGGGTGGTTGCTGCTGCGGCACAACATCAATCATGCCAGCACCGGCGCTAGCATGCCAGCACAATCAGCTGGCATGGATGGCGACCATCACGGTGCGGGGGCTGGGGGGCGACGACCTGGCAGCCCTGAAACAAGCGGCCGAGCGCGAGGGCATCAGCATGAATCGCCTCGCCCTGCGGCGCCTGGTCGATCAGCCCCCGGCCGCGGCGATCGCTGGCCCTTCGATGCTCGATGCCTTGGCCGGCACCTGGAGCCAGCAGGAGGCCGAATGCTTCCAGGCGGCGATTGCGCCGCTTGGGCAGGTGGATCCCGATCTCTGGGGTTGAGCGGTGCGACCGATCGCCCTCGACACCAACACCTACGTGGGCTTCAAGCGCGGTGAGCCGACCTGTGTGGAGCTGATCCGCCAGGCCAGACGGCTGCTGATCAGCAGCACCGTTCTGGGAGAACTGCTGGCGGGTTTCGACTGCGGGGATCGGGAGGCGCGCAACCGCGAGGAGCTGCGTCGCTTCCTGGCGGTGGATTCGGTGCAGGTGATCCCCGTGGGCCTGGAGACCGCCGATGCCTATGCCTTGATCTACCGCAGCCTGCGGCAGCAGGGCACGCCGATTCCCAGCAACGACCTCTGGATCGCCGCCAGTTGCCTGGAGCATGGAGCGCTGCTGTTCAGCCTCGATGCCCACTTCGAGCGCGTACCCGGACTGCGGCTGGTGCGCTCCTGGGCGGAGGTGTTGTGACAGGGGTTGGCGGCAGCTGGACATGCAGGAAGGCGGCGGCGGCGAGCAAGTCGGTGGCGGAACCTGATGGGATTGGTGGGGCCGCTGGTCTACGCCCATGAACCTTGCGGGCGTGCTGTTTCAGGTGGAAAGAACCAAAGCATTCGAGGCGCCTACGGCGCCGGGGGGGAAACAGCCACAATCCAACAGCCAGAGTTAAGTAACAGCCAGTGTTGAGGGATTGAGGGTTTAAGTGTTAAGGGAAGGGTCCTGGGGGAGGCAGACCACACGGAAGCCAACGACGTAGTTGGCATTGTCGGGCCGGTCGTGGTTGCGATCGGCCGAGCGGCAGTACCTGGGGTCGTCGAGCCAGGAGCCGCCGCGCAGCAGCCGGTTTACAGGATTATTTTCGTCCTTTGAATCTACCCAGGCGCTGCCATCACCAGGAGCTTTGGCATAGCTATCATGCCAATGATCCAGGCACCACTCCCACACATTGCCGTGCATATCGTGCAGGCCCCAGGCATTGGCGGGAAACATCCCCACCGGCGTGGTCTGCTTTCGATACTCACCCTTGGGACCATCGGCATAGGTGTCGTTAGCGTCATAGTTGGCCAGCTCCGGCGTGATCGTTTCACCGCAGGAAAATGGCGTGCTCTCGCCGGCTCGGCAGGCGTATTCCCACTGGGCCTCGCTCGGCAGGGTGCAATGCAGGCCACTGCCATCCGGCAGCAACGTCTCGACCCGCCGACAGAACTCCATCGCCTCGTGCCAGCTCACCTGCTCCACCGGCCGCTGGTCGGTGTTGTTCTCACCCGATAGCAAGGAGAAGCGGCCGTAACCCGATGATGAATGTTCTCCGTCCGGCTGGAAATAGGAGGGATTCGCCGGCAACTGCCGTTGCCAACGCTCCCCCAGCGGCGGCACCAGGCGCGCCACCGCACGCCACTGGGCCTGGGTGATCGGCGTCTGGCCCAGCCAGAACCCCGCCAACCGCACCCGGTACTGGGGTCCTTCGCTGTCGCAGCGCTCCAGCTCATCCGGCGGCGAGCCCATCACAAGCTCACCGCCAGGAATCCACAGCAGCGGCAGGCTGATCTCCTCGCCCAGCGGCAGCAACGCTCGCTCCACCCGCAGCGATCGCCGCTCCAGCCGCCAGCCTTCGCCCTGGCGCCGCAGCCGGGCTGTTTCCAGGTCGTGGGTTTCGGTGGGAAGGGCGTGGCTGGCCAGCTGGGCGGGCCGCAGGGCTTGGGGCAGATCGAGGGGCTGGGGCGAAGCCGCGGGTGCCTGCGGCGGCCTCGCGGTGGCCTGGGGCGAGCCGGGCTGAGGCATTACAGGCCGGGACTCTGCAGGGGTAGCAACGACGGCCGGTTGGGAAGCTGCAGCAGCTACGCCGGCCTGGGATGGACTGGCCTGCGATGCAGGGGCGCCGGGCCCGGCCCCGGCTACCGCCAAAGGCTGCCGCAACGCCTTGCGGATCGCCAGGCCGACCGTCCTGAGCGCCTCCTTCCACTCCACCTCCGCCATCGCCTCCAGGTGGCGGTGCGGCGGCAGCACCGCCTGGTAGCTGTGGATCTCGGTTTCGTCCACGAAGCTGGGGCTAAGGCTCACCCACAGCACCGTCACCCCCTCCGCCTCCGCCGCCGCCAGCAGCTCGGGCACCTCCTGACCCATCACGAATTCGGAGGCCAGGAAGGCGTCGCTCACCAGCAGCAGCGCCACCTTCGCCTCCGCCAGCGCCGTTTCAATCTCCTCGCGCCACTTCATCCCCGCCTCGATGCGGCTGTCGTCCCAGAGCCGCAATTCCTGGCCGCTGCCGCGCAACAGCGGCGCCATCATCCGTTTCAGCCGTTCCACCCAGGCCCGATCGGCATGGCTGTAGCTGATGAACACATGCCGGCGCTCGGGGGCGGGTTGGGGCACGCGCGGCTGCGGCTGGGTTGGCTGGGGGGATTGTGGCAGGGGAGCAGAGCAGGCGAGGCGGGGCTGCCGGCGACACCCCCCGCCTTGAATGGCCCTCAAGCCGCTCAACCCCCCGGAGTTGATGGGCACAGGGCTCCAGAACCTCCCCCCTCTGTGGGCTCACAACGCCCAAAACCTCCCCCCTTGATGGGCTCCTCAAGGCCCAAACCCCCTACCTTGAAGCGGTGATCGGAATCACGGATGCGCGACGACGAGCTGCGGCGCCTGCTGTCTGACGCCAATCCCTGGTGGGCCGCGGCGGCGGCTGGATGAGCCAGGAGGATCTGCAGGCCCATCTGTTGGCGGGTCGCGCCGGCTAGGACGATCGAATCGAAATGGGTGGACCAGGGCTGGCGACAGGAGGCGCTGGTGCTCGAAGGCCGCTACGGCCGCGGCGTGATGGCCACCCAATCAATCCTCGATCTCAGCCATCCCAGCTGGGCGATCCCGGCGCCGCTATTGGCCTGCCTGCTGGGGTAGGGCCAAGGGCGGCGAGGCGCCTGCGGCGCCGGGGGGGAACAGCCAGCAGACCAACAGCCAACAGCCCTTAATCCAACAGCCAGGGTTAAGAAACAGCCAGTGTTGAGGGATTGATGGATTAAGAGTTAAGGGAAGGGCCCTGGGGGAGGCAGACCACACGGAAGCCAACGTTGTAGTCGGCACCGTCGGGCAGGAGGCGGTGGCGATCGGCCGAGCGGCAGTCCCCGGGGAGGCCGAGCCAGGAGCCGCCGCGCAGCAGCCTGTCGGCAGGACTGTTTTCGTCCTCTGCATCCACCCAGGCACGGCCATCTTCAGGGGCTTCTGCATAGCTGCCATGCCAGTGATCCAGGCACCACTCCCACACGTTGCCGTGCATGTCGTGCAGCCCCCAGGCATTGGCCGGGAACATCCCCACGGGCGTGGTCTGTCTGCGGTACTCAACTTTGGGGCCATAGACATTGTAATTGCCGTCGTAGTTCGCCAGTGCTGGTGTGATCGTGGCGCCGAAGGCAAAGGCCGTCGTTGTGCCCGCTCGGCAGGCGTATTCCCACTGGGCTTCACTGGGCAGGGAGTAAGGGCGGCCGGTGCGCGCAGCCAGCTGTCGGCAGAACGCCATCGCCTCGCGCCAGTCCACCCGCTCCACCGGCCGTTGGTCGCTGTCGGGCTGATCCTTGGATAATGCGGGGTTGGTACCCATCACGGCCTGCCACTGGGCCTGGGTGATCGGCGTCTGGCCCATCCAGAACTCCCGCAGGCGCACCCGATGCTGGGGGCCTTCGTCGCTGGAGCGACCCGGCTCATCGTCTGGCGAGCCCATCACAAACTCCCCCGCCGGGATGCGCACCAGCGGCAGGCTCAAGCCTCCCCCCAGATCCTCCAGAGCCCCTTCCAGCTGCAGCGGTTGGCGCTTTACCTCCCAACCCTTGCCATCTTTCAGAATCCGCGCCGTCTCAAGGCGAAAGGTGTGGGGGGCAGGGCCGGGCGGCGCCGGCGGTGGTTGGGGCCGTGGCGATGGCGGTGGCGGTGGCGATGGCGGCACACGATCCTGACTCCTGTCATCCGGCTTTTCTGGCGCTGGCTCCGGCTCCGGCTCTGGTTCTGGCTTTGGTTCTGGTTCTGGCTCCGGCGCCACCACCGGCACCGGCTCCACCAGCGCCTCGCGGATGCGCTCGGCGATCGTCTTCAGCGCCCGCATCTGTTGCGGCCGGGCCAGCTCCTCCAAATACTGATCCAGCGGCAACACCGCCTGGTACTCGGCGATCGGCGTGTGCTCCACCAGGCAGGGGCTGAGGCTCACCCACAGCACCCGTACGCCCTCGGCTTCAGCGGCCGCCAGCAGCTTCGGCACCTCCTCGTTCATCACGAACTCCGAGGCCAGAAAGGCATCGCTCACCAGCAGGAGCGCCACCTTGGCTTCTGCCAGTGCCGTTTCGATCGCTGCACGCCACTTGGCGCCGGGTTCGATCTGGCTGTCGTCCCACAACGCCATCTGCTGGCCGCCGGCGCGCAGCAGAGGCTTCATCATCTGCTGCAGACGGTCGACCCACTGCCGATCCACCCGCGTGTAGCTGATGAACACCTGCCGGCGTTCGGGGGCTGGCTGGGGCACGCGCCGCGCTGACTGATTCGCTGGCGGCATTGTGGCAGGGACGGAGGCAGGCGACGCAGCTGCTCAAACCAGCTGACGCCGAAAGCGGCCTCCATCGCTGAGGTGGTTGCGGCGCAACAGGCTGCTGCCACGGGCCTTCGCCGCGGCCAGGCTGGAGGGGTCAGTCCAACAGCCATGCCGATGACCGCCCATCCCAGCGTGGCTGGCCCCTTCCTGGTGCTGCTGGTGCTCGCCCACCTGCAGGCGGTGGCGGTGGCCTGGGGGCTGGCGCTGGCCACCGCCCGTCAGCGGCCTGCCGGCGGCAGGGGCTGCCTGGTGCTCGGCTTCGCCGCCTTCGGGCTGGCGGCGCTGGCGGAAACCCTCGACCACACCACCACCCGCTGGCTGTACGTGAACCACAGCAGCGGCTGGAACGGCCTGTTCTTCTCGGCCCTGGCGGCGGGCATCGCCCTGCTGGCCGCGGCGGTCAGCACCAACCGGGGCCTGCGGGCGTTGCTGCTCGCCCTGGTGCTGGCGGGCGCGGCCGGCTACGCCGTCTTCGGCAAGGGGGCGGCGATCGCCAGCCAGAGCCTGCTGTTGCTGGTGATGCTGCGGCTGTGGTGGCGCAGCTTCCACGATCCGCTGCTGTGGCTGTATCCCCTGTTCACCGTGGGGCTCACCACCCTGTTCGGCGCCCTGCTCAACGCCAGCGGCGACCAGCTCTGGCACCTGTTCATCGGCCCGGCCGGCTCCCTCAGCCTGCTGGTGCTGCACGCCATCCTGCGGCGGGCCGCGCAAACCCCGAGGTCGCCGCTCGCGTTTTAGCCGCCACACCGGCCAGGTAGTGCACCCTTGCCACCCCCGCCAGGGTCGGGACCATGGGCTGTTGTTTCGCTGGGGTGTGGCGGTTCAGCCCCGCCAGCGCCCTCCCCGCCATGGCTCCCCTGGTTGTGTTGCGAGATGGCCGCAAGCGTGAATTCGCGCTGCTGCCTGAAGGGATCGCCAGCGACACCTACATCGACCGCTACCAGCGGCCGGTGCACGTGCTGCTGGATGCCGCCAGCGAGCGCCTGCTGCTCAGCAGCCAGCCCCGCCGCCGCCGTGCCCCCCGGCGCCGCAGCCAGGCCCCTGGCGACGGGCGGGCGGCCGCCTGAGGGTGGCTCAGCGGCAAGCCACCGCAACCGTGAGCTGATCCAGCAGGTTGGCGATCAGCCGCTCTCCGTGGCCAGCCACCTCAGCAGCCCAGCACGCGGCATCAGCCCGGATCCGCTCCACCCCGCCAGGGCCCAGGGCGCCGACCACGTAGTCGCGGTCGTCCTGCAGCCACAGCTCCAGCTGCTCGGGCCGCACCTCCACATGGAACTGCAACCCCACCGCCGAGGGGCTGATGCGGAAGGCCTGCTCGCGGCAGTGGAGGCTGCTGGCCAGCAGTTGGGCGGCGGGCGGCAGCACGCAGCGGTCGCCGTGCCAGTGCAGCACCAGCTGGCTGGTGGCCAGCCCGTGCAGCAGCAGGGCAACGGCCGGATCATGATCCGGGTGCACACACCAGCTGATGGCGCCGTAGCCCACCTCCCGCAGGGGCCGGGGCGGCTCGCCCACCTGCAGGGGAATGGCCGTACCCCCGGCCGCCAGGGCCAGCAGCTGGGCCCCCAGGCACACGCCGATCAGCGGCTGCTGCTGGGCAAGCGCCTGGCGGAGCAGCTCCACTTCCGCCGCCAGCCAGGGGTAGGCCGGGTCTCCTATGTCCGCCACCCCCATCGGCCCGCCCAGCACCAGCAGCAGGTCGTCGGGCTCCAGGTGGGGCAAGGGCTCGCCCAGGTCGAGCCGCACGATCCGGATCGGCCAGCCGCGGTGAGCCGCCTCCAGCGCAAACAGGCCCGGCCCCTCCCGCTGCAGGTGCTGGAGCACCACCAGGCGGGTCATGGCACGGCGCCCTCTTGCACGGGCTCCACCACCACCGCAGCACCCTTCAATTCCGGCTGCTTTGAGATCGGACAGGCCAGTTCGTGCATCAGCCGGTTGGCTTCGCAGGCCAGCTCCCTCTGGGACGCGCCCCAGTGCATCGGCAGGAACACGGTGCCGGGCCGGATGCGCTCGGTGAGCTGCACCTTCACGCTCAGGTCGCCCCGGCGGGAGCGCACCCGCGCCTGCCCCCCCTCCACCAGGCCGGCACGGGCGGCATCGTGGGGATGCACCTCCAGCAGGGGTTCGGGGTGGGCCTTGGCGACACGGGCCACGTGGGCTGTGCGGGTCATGGTGTGCCAGTGGCCCAGCACCCGGCCCACGGTGAGCACCAGGGGGTATGCAGCATCGGGGGGCTCGGCCAGCCCCAGCGGCGGATCGGCCCAGAGGCGGGCCCGGCCGGAGGGGGTGGGGAAGTGGTGGTCGGTGTAGAGCCGCGCCTGGCCGGCACCCGGTTGGGTGGTGACGGGGAAGGGCCACTGCTGGGGGCCGTGGTCGGCCAGGAGCTGGTGGCTGAGGCCGCTGCTGTCGCACAGCCGGCCGGCAGTGAGGGCCACGAACTCGGCGTACACCTCGGCCGCCGAGCCGTAGCTGAACTGCTCCGCAAACCCCAGCCGCCGGCCCAGCTCGGCGAAGATCGCCCAGTCGGGCCGGGCCTCGCCCGGGGGCTGGCGGAAGGCGCGGCAGAGGGTGACGCGGCGCTCGGAGTTCACCATCACCCCCTCCTTCTCGCTCCACTGGGCCGCCGGCAGCAGCAGGTGGGCCACGGCCTCGGTTTCGGTGCCGGCGTAGGCCTCACTCAGCACCACCAGCGGGCAGTTCGCCACCGCCGCCCGCACCCGATCCAGGCTCGGCATGCTCACCAGCGGATTGGTGGCGGCCACCCACCAGAGGTCGAGCTCACCGCGCTCCATCGCCTCGATCTGCTGCCACACCGCCAGGCCGGGCTCCGGCGCGATCGAGCCGGCGGCCAAGCCCCAGTGGCGCTCCACCGCAGCCCGGTGCTCCGGGATGGCCACGGCGCGGTAACCCGGCAGCAGCTGGGCCAGGCCGCCCACCTCACGGCCGCCCATGGCGTTGGGCTGGCCGGTGAGCGAGAAGGGCCCGGCGCCGGGTTTGCCGATCTGGCCGCTCACCAGGTGCAGGTTGCAGATCCCGGCCACGGTGGCGCTGCCCTCGCGGCTCTGGTTCACTCCCATCGACCAGAGGCTGAGCACCGCGGGGGCCTCGCACCACCAGGCGGCCAGCTGGCGCAGGTCGGCCTCGGCAATGCCGCACACCGCCGCCGCCCGCGCCGGCGTCCAGGCCCGCCAAAGCACCTCCAGCTCCGCGAAGCCCTCGGTGTGGGCTGCCACGAAGGCCTGATCCACACCGCCGCGTTCCAGCAACAGGTGACCGAGGCCGCAGAGCAGGGCCAGGTCGCTGCCGGGGGCGATCGCCAGGTGCAGATCGGCGGCATCGCTGGTGGCGGTGGCCCGCGGGTCCACCACCACCAGGCGAGGCCCCTGGCCCTTGCGGCGGCGCTTCAGCAGCCGCTGGAACAGCACTGGATGACACTCGGCGGTGTTGGTGCCGATCAGCAGCACCAGGTCGGCCAGGTCGAGGTCGTCGTAGCAACAGGGCGGGCCGTCGGAGCCCAGGCTGCGGGCGTAACCCGCCACCGCCGAGCTCATGCACAGCCGCGAGTTGGCATCGAAGTTGTTGCTGCCCAGGGCGCCCTTGAGCAACTTGTTGGCCGCGTAGTAGTCCTCACAGAGGAACTGGCCGGAGCCGTAGATCGCCAGCGCCTGGGGCCCCTTGGTGGCCAGGGTGGCCTGGATGCGCTCCACCAGGAGGGTGAAGGCCCGCTCCCAGCTGATCGCCGCGAAGGGCTGGTCGGTGCGCGCCCGCCACAGGGGCCTGGTGAGCCTGTTGCGATCCAGGGTTTCGCCCACGGTGGCGCCCTTCACGCACACCTGGCCGTGGGAGGAGGGGTGGTGGCGGTCGCCGCGGGCGGTCCACTGGCCCTCGGGGTCTGCGGCAGCCGACTCGGGGGGAGCTTTGAGCTCCAGGCCGCAGCCCACGCCGCAGTAGGGGCACTGGGCCCGGGCGGCCTGGCTGGAGGCGGAAGCGCTGACCATGGCGCCATTCGACCAAGCCGGGTGGCAGCCCAACGGTGGCGGTTGCTACCAGCAGACCGGTTGCGGCCAGGCCTGGGCCGAAACAGCGCTGAAATGGGTGTGAGCGACGCCACGTCCCCCTGACCACCCCCCTCGCCAGCACCTGCTTCGGCTTCGAGGCCGACTTCACCGGCGACCTGCGCTGCATCCCGATGGCGGTGCGGCGCAAGCTCGACCTGGCCGGCGTGAAGCTCAAGCTGCAGCACTGGAGCGAGCTGGCCGAGGCCGAGCGGGGCGAGCTGCTGGCCTGGGCCGACGACGGCGCCGCCATCGAGGCCCTGCGCGAGCACCTGCTGGCGCGCACCGCCTCCCTCAGCGCCGGCCAGGCCAAGGAGCTGCCCCGGCCCGGCGGCCACGAACCCTGGCAGCAGACCGGCCAGCTCCCCGAGGTGCTGGCCGCCTCCTGCGCCCAGCTGGGCCTGGAGCTGCGCAGCGACGGCTGGATGGCGCTCAACGAGCTGCAGCGCTTCGCCCTGGTGAAGCTCAGCCATCCCGGCCATGAGCACCGCAATCTGCCCCAGGCCCTGGCGGAGTTCGGGCTGCTGATCAAACCAACCTGAGCTGTCGCCCGGCCGACCTGCTCACCACTTGCGGTAGGGCAGGAACTTGCCGTTCATCGTCACCACCACCCGGTCGCCCTTGGGGTCCTCCTGCTTGGCCACCGTGAGGCTGAAGTCGATCGCCGACATGATGCCGTCGCCGAACTGCTCCTGGATCACGTCCTTGAGCGGCAGGCCATAAACCTGGAGGATCTCGTAGAAGCGGTAGAGCAGCGGGTCGGTGGGAATCACCGGATCGAGGGCTCCCTTCACGGGATAGGTGGTGAGGGCGGCGGCCAGGGCGGCGCGATCCTGCTCCGGGATCTGCAGGGCCTCCAGCAGGGCCTGGGCCTGATCAGCTGAAGCCGTGGCCTGGCCGTACAGCAGGCTGGCGGTCCACACCTCGTCCTGGCCCAGGCGGGCACCGAGATCGGCAAAGCTGAGGTCGCTGCGGCGCTTGGCGTCGAGCAGGGTTGCGCTGTGGGGAGACAGGGCCATGGAGCCATCGGAGCTGCGGCCGGACCCTATGGGGCAGCGGCGACCAGCCGGGCAGCCGTTGCTACAGCGGCCGACGCCAGCCCTAGCCCTGCCGCTGCGCGCCTGCCTGCTGAGCGGTGGCGCCAGCCGGCGCATGGGCCGCGACAAGGCCCTGCTGCCCCACCCCGAAGGCAGCACCTGGTTGGAGCGCACCCTGCTGCTGCTGGGCCAACTCGAAGCACCGATCACCCTGCTCAGTCGCCACCCGGCCCACCTGGCCCTGGCCCCGGCTCCGATCACCGCCCTGGCCGAACCGCCCCCGTGGGAGGGGCCGCTGCTGGCCCTGCACCGGCTGATGCAACGCCACCCCGGGGAGCGGCTGCTGCTCTGCCCGGTGGACATGCCGGATCTGAGCCTGGAGGTGCTGCAGACGCTGCTGGCGGCGGCAGCGGCAAGCCCGACCCGGCTGCACCTGGCCCACGACGGCGAGCGGCTGCAACCGCTGCTGGGCCTGTATCCGAGCAGCGCGGCAATCCGCGCCCACCTGGCCGGGACGGTTGAGCGCGGCGAACGGCGCCTGCAGAGCTGGCTGGCGACCCTGCCCGCCCGGGCGGTGCCGCTGGATCCCCGCGCCATCCGCAACGTGAACCGGCCGGAGGCCGATCAACCGGCCGCTGCGCCCTGAGCCTCCGCGCCGACACCGGCGGCAACGAGCACCGGCACCCGCTTGAAGGCCGGCGTGCCGCTCTCGGGATCCTTCTGCCCGCCCATCAGCACGTTGGCCTCGGGATAGAACATCAGCGCCGCACCGCGGCGGATCGAACCGGGGATCAGCTCGATCTCCTCCAGTTGGCCCGCTTCGCCCTGCACGCGCACCCGCTGGTGGGCCACCAGGCCACTGGCTGCCAGATCCTCGGGGTTGATCAGCAGGGTGTGGCGGTGGGGCATGCCCCGGTAGCTGTCGCCCGGTTTGTACACCACCGTGTTGTGCTGGCCGTAGCTGCGGGCGGTGATCAGGCTGAGCACCAGGCCCCGCTCGCCGGCGGCCAGGCCGCCGAAGTGTTCCGGCCCGGGCAGGCGCAGATCCGGCAGGGTCGTGACGGCCAGCTGGGCGCGGCCCGTGGCGGTGGGGAAGCGGGGCTCGTGAAACACCCGGCCGCTCACCTCGAACTCCCGCTTGCTGGCATCGATGCCGGCCATGGCCTCGTAGCCGGGCACGGTGCGGGCGATCAGCTCACGCACATACACCGGATCGTGCAATCGCCGCCAGTCGATCGGGGTGTCGCCATGGAGCCGGTGGGCCAGCTCGGCCAGGAAGTCCACCTCGCTGATCAGCTGGCCGCTGCGCAGGTGGGTGGTGCCGGGCTCGTTGAGGCGCACCCAGTTGTTGCCCGATTCCACCGTGGTGCGGTGGGGCGTCTCGAAGCGGTTGAACACCGGCAGCAGCAGGGTCTGGCGGGCGCCCAGGCCGTGGAAGTGGCCGGTGTTGGGCTTGGTGGCCAGGTAGGCGATCGTGTCGACGCGGCCGAGGGCGCGGCGGGCCTGGGCGCTGTGGGGATTGGCTCCGAACAGGTTGCCCCCCAGGCACAGCAGCGTGTCAACGCCGCCGCGGTCAGCCGCCTCGATCAGGGCGCGGGTGTCGTAGCCGGGGGTGCGGCTGAGGGGCCGACCGAGCAGCTGCTCCAGGGCCAGCCGCATCGGCTCGCGCAGGTGCACCGTCACCCCCATCGAGCCGAAGCCCTGCACATTGGAGTGGCCGCGGATCGGCATCGTGCCCGCCCCGGGCCGGCCGACGTTGCCGCTGAGCACGGCGGTGTTGGCGATCGCCTGCACGTTGGCGGTGCCGTTGGCGTGGTGGGTGATGCCCATGGCCCAGGCGAACACCACGGCACGGCAGGCGGCCAGGCGGGCGGCGGTGTGTTCCAGCTCCTCACGGCTGAGGCCGCAGCAGGCGGTGATCGCCTGCCAGCCGGTGGATTCGATCTGGGTGATCAGGGCCTGCCAACCGTCAGCGTGGGCTTTCACGACATCGAGATCGATGGCACCGCGCTCCAGCAGCGCCTTCTGGATCCCCAGGAACACGGCGGTGTCGGAGCCGGGGATCGGCTGCAGAAACAGGGAGGCGATCGCGCTGCCGCCGCCGAGCATGGAGCGGATCGGGAAGGCGGGCGAGCCGAACTTCAGCAGCCCGGCCTCGAGCACCGGATTGATCACGATCACCGTGCCGCCGCGCTCGCGCAGGCGGATCAGCTCGTTCATCAGCCGCGGGTGGTTGGCCGGCGCGTTGGAGCCCACCAGCACCACGCCATCGGCGTGCTGGAGGCTCTCGAGATTCACCATCGAGGTGCCGCTGCCGAACACCCGCGTGAGGCCGATAGTGGAGGGGGCGTGGCAGAGGTCGGAGCAGTCGGCCAGGTTGTTGCAGCCCAGCGCCCGCAGCAACAGCTGCAGCAGGTAGGCGGCCTCGTTGGAGGAGCGGCCGGAGCTGTAGGAGGCCACCCGCTCGGGCGGATGGCTGCGGAAGGCGACGGCGGTGAGGGCGTGCACCTCCTCCCAGCTGATCGGCTCGTAGTGGTCGCTGCCGGCGCGATGGATCAGGGGCCGGTCGAGCCGCCCCAGCCGGTCGCACTCGGCGGAGGTGAGCTGCTGCAGCTCGGCCAGGGTGCGGCCGGCGAACACCTCGCGGGGCACGGCCGGCTGCAGCTCGGCGCCGATCGCCTCCACGCTCTTGAGGCAGCGCTGCAGCGGCTCGCCCAGCTCATCGCGGAAGCCGCCGTTCTGGCCGCCGGTGCCCCAGGCGCAACTCAGGCAGGCGCTCCTGTGGGTGAGTGTCTGCCACAGCCGCGGGCCGGTGGGGGACAGGGTGGCCCGGGCCCAGCCTTCGATCAGGGGCCAGCCGCCGCCGCTGCTGGCATCCTCCGGAGTGGGTGTGGCCGCAGAGGCAGCCCTTGCAGACTCCTCGCTGGCCATGGCCGCTGCTGCCCGTATGGACAAACAAGGTAGGCAGCCTTCCAAGCACCCGGGGCTGCTGGCGCGCCAGCAGCCATAGCGTGGTCGCCATGGCCAGAGCTGACGCCCCCCCTACCGCCACGGCCGCTGGCCCGGCTGCGGTTTCCCTCGACCAACTCGGCCGGCCCCTGGGGGTGCTGCGGCTCTCGCTCACGGCCCGCTGCAACCTGGCCTGTCCCTATTGCCTGCCGGATGGCCAGGAGCCGGAGGGTGTGCTGACGCTCGAGCAGCGGCTGCGGGTGATCAGCGCGGCGGTGGCACTGGGGGCCCGCAGCCTGCGCCTCACCGGCGGTGAGCCACTGCTGCATGGGCAGCTGGAGGAGCTGATTGCGTCAGCCGCCAGGCCTGCACTGCGCGAGATCGCCCTCACCAGCAACGGCGTGCTGCTCAGCGCCGCCCGGGCCCGGGCCCTGCGGCGCGCCGGCCTGAACCGCATCACCTTCAGCCTCGATGGCGCCACGGGGGAAGCGGTGGCCCGCATGGCGGGGGTGGGCGGCGGCGATCCCCAGGAGCGTGAGCGGCGCGGAGACGCGCTGCTGGCGAAGGTGCTGGCGGCGATCGAGCACGCCCGCGCCGCCGGCTTCGATCCGGGGCGGGGTGAGCTGAAGCTCAACGCCGTGATCCAGCGCGGTGCCAACGACGACCAGCTGCTGCCCCTGGCGGCCCTGGCCCGCGAGCGGGGCCTGGAGCTGCGCCTGATCGAATTCATGGACGTGGGCAACCGCAACGGCTGGCGGCCCGAGGCGGTGCTGAGCGCCGCAGAGATGGTGGAGCGGATCGGGCGCCGCTGGCCCCTGGAGCCCGTGGGCCGCGCCGCCCACGGCACCGCCTGCCGCTGGCGCTACCGCGATGGGGGTCCGGCTGGCGGCGCCCATCTGGCGGTGGTGGCCTCGGTGAGTGCCCCCTTCTGCGGCGACTGCAACCGCCTGCGCGTCACCGCCGACGGCATCGCCTACACCTGCCTGTTCGCCGCCCCCGGCAGCGGCCTGGATCTACGTCCCTGGCTGACGCCCCCGGCCCCGGCAGCCGAGCTGCAAGCGGCGATCGGCCAGCTCTGGCGGGGCCGGCGCGACCGCTGGAGTGAGGAGCGGGCAGGGGCCTGGAGCGGCGGCGGCCCCCTGGGCCCAACGGCGGCGCCAGCCCATGCCGAGATGGCCTACCTGGGCGGCTGAACCCACCGGGGGGAGGCAGAGTGGGGGCAGCGCCCTGCCCCGCCACCTTGGACCTGAGCAACCCCGGCACCCTGGCCAATCTCGAAGCCGCCTTCGGCGGCGAGAGCATGGCCAACCGCAAGTATCTGTTCTTCGCGGAGGTGGCCAAACAACTGGGCAACGGGGATCTGGCCCGCCTGTTCCGCGATACGGCCAACCAGGAAACGGAACACGCCTTCGCCCACTTCCGGCTGCTCCATCCGGAGCTGGTGGTGAGCGATCCTGCCGCCCTCAGCCAGGAGCAGAAGGGGGCGATCCTGGCCCGCTGCCTGGAGCTGGCGATCGAGGGTGAAACCTACGAGTACACCACCATGTACCCGGAGTTCGCCGCCCAGGCCCGCGCCGACCGCGACGGCATAGCCGCAGCTGAATTCAACGAGCAGGCGGCCGAATCCCGCGATCACGCCGCCATCTTCCGCCGCGCCGCCAGCAACTTCGGCTTCCTGGAGCCGATTGAGCAGCACCACGCCGAGCGCTATGGCGTGGCCCTCAACGCCCTGCAGGGGAGGGGCACGGCGGGCGAGGCGGCCACGCCGGTGGCCGGCAAGTGGATCTGCAAGGTGTGCTCGATGATCTACGACCCAGCCGAGGGGGATCCAGACTCGGGCATCGCCGCCGGCACCCCCTTCGAAGCGATTCCCGACAGCTGGGTTTGCCCGATCTGCGGCACGCGCAAGGCCAACTTCATCCCCTACCGGGAGCCCGAACTGCTGGCGGCCTGAGCCTCACAGCCAGTGATGGGGGTAGGGGAGCGCCCCCTTCACCCAGCGGCTGAAGGCCGCGGCGATCAGCACCAGCAGCAGCGAGCCGCTCAGCACCGGCGTGAGCACAAATGGCGGTGTCGCCCCCAGCGCCACCCCGAGAAAGGCCAGGCCACCGGCCGGCGGATGCAGGCAGCGCAGCTGCTGGCCGAGCAGCACGGTGAGGCCCACGGCCAGGGCGATCACCAGGGGCCCCTGGCCGAGCCAGGCCACCGCCGCCACGCTCACCAGCGCCCCCAGCAGATTGCCGAGCACGATGTTGCGGGGCTGGGCCAGGGGGCTTGCGGGATAGCCGAACAGCAGCACCGAAGAGGCGCCGAGCGGCGCCGCCAGCAGCACCATGCCGCTCCAGGCACTGAGCAGGCCGAGCAGGGCCAGGGCCAGCAACGCCCCCAGCCAGGTCACCGAGAGCTGGCGGCGCTGGAAGCGCGGCTGGTAGGCCCGCCCGCGCCGCCGCTGCTCCACCAGCCAGGTCTGCAGCATCACCAGCCAGCCACCTCAAGCTGTTGAATGTCCAGTGTCCACGGCGACGCAGCTCGTCCCGGTGGCGATCGCTACGTCCTGGCACAGCTGGGCGAGCGGCCAACCATTCAGCAGCACCGCCCAGCAGGCCCTCACCCATGCCCAGCCCGCGCCTTGTTCCAGCCTTGATCAGCGCCCTGGCAGCCGTCATTCCACTGCCGACCCTGGCCTCCTCCGCCGACGCCTGGGCCGCGCACCGCCAGCAGGTGGCGGCAGCCTGCCTGCGGGCCAGCGGCCTGGTGGACGCCAGGCTCGTGGGCAGCGTGATCGAGTTCGACGACAGCGTGGGCAGCAGCGCCGCCCTGGTGGCCGGCCGCTATCCCCAGGCCCCGATGGCCGGGCAGGAGGGCCTGAGCCTCTGCCTGTTCGACCGGCGCAGCCGCAGCGCCCAGGCCGCTCCGGCGGACAACTGGCGCTGAGCCGGCTCAATCCCGGCCGGCCGGCCGATCCAAGGGTTCCTGCAGCCGCGGCAACAGTTGCACGAGGTTGCAGGGGCGGGTGCTGACGTCGAGCTGGGCGCGGATCAGCCGGTCCCAGGCGGTCTGCACCGCATCGAGCGAGCCCGGCAGCACGAAGATCAGGGTGCCGTTGGCCACGCCCGCCAGGCAGCGGCTCTGCAGGCTGCTGGTGCCGATCGTCTCGAAGGAGAGCACGCGGAACAGCTCCCCGAAGCCGTCGATGGTCTTGTCGAGCAGGGGCGCCACCGCCTCAGGGGTGCCATCGCGGCCGGCCAGGCCGGTGCCGCCGCTGCTGATCACCACCGGCACCGCCGGATCGGCGATCCAGTGGCTGATCGCCGCCCGGATGCGGTAGCGGTCGTCGGGCACGATCCGCCGCTCGTGCAGGCGGTGGCCGGCGGCCTCAAGGCGCTGCTGCAGGGCGTCGCCGCTGGCGTCGTCGGCCGCTGTGCGCGTGTCCGACACCGTGAGCAGGGCAATGGCGAGGCTCACGCGGGGGCTGGCGCAGGCATGGCAGCCATTGTGACGGCGCGGGGGCTGCAGACTGGGGCACAGCTGCTGCGGCCCATGCCTGCGTCCCAGCCCGAGCCCGCCGATCCGCCGGCCGCCGTTCCAACCGTGCGGGTGCGGCTGTTCGCCGCCCTGCGCGAGGCGATGGGCTGGAGCGAGCAGCAGGTGGCCGCCACCGCCAACCCCGCCACGCCGCTGGAGCTGTGGAGCCAGCTGGATCTGGCCGGCGCCTGGCTGGCCGCCAGCGGCGCCCCGGCCGGGGCCGCACCAACCCGAGAAGAACTCCCTGTGGGCATCCGGGTGGCGATCAACCAACAGTTCGCCGAGGCCCACACACCGCTGGCGGATGGCGACGAGCTGGCCTTCCTGCCACCGATCAGTGGCGGCTGACATCGCTGCCCGCCACCTGTCCAAGTCGCCTGCCTCCGCCATGCCCACCAGCACCAGCAGCCATGCCAAAGGGGTGAGCATGAGCGTGAGCCTGCACCCCGACCCGATCGACCCCTGCCAGCAGCTCGAGCAGTGGCAGGCCCAGCTGCAGGCCGGCGGCGCCGAGGTGCCGGCCGCCACCAGCCTGTTCATCGGCCGGGTGCGGGGCCGCACCGTCAGCGGCGCGCCCCTCGATGCCCTGGAGCTGGAGCACTACCCAGGCATGACCGAGGGCCAGCTGCAGCGCCTGACCGCCGCCTGCGCCCGCCGCCATCCTGTGGCGGCGGTGCTGGTGCGCCACCGCACGGGCCTGGTGCTCTGCGGCGACGCGATCGTGGTGGTGGCGGTGCTGGCCGACCGTCGCGGCCCGGCCCAGCGCTGCTGCCAGGAGCTGCTGGAGGCCCTCAAGCACGACGCCCCCTTCTGGAAGCGGGAATGGAGCAGCGGCATGGGCGAGTGGCTGCTGGGGAACACAGAACTGGAGGACGGCGGATGATGCCGCTGCTCCATCGCGATGGTGATGGCGGCCGATGGGTGGTGGATCGCCTTGAACTGTGGGATCAGGGAGACAGCTGGGTGAACTTCAAACCCGGTGTATTGCCACTAACGCCAAGACTTGCTGCGGAAAGTAGCCCGATGTAAACAGAAAGGACTCGCGCCCCCAAGCGCTGCATCTTGAGGCTAGCCGCAATGTCACTGAAACCCATTCAGAACTCTGCCAATATCAATCTCCTTAGAGAGTGGTAGTGGTGGAACCACGACATCATTATGACCGCCAAAGTGAATCTCCGCGGCACGCCTTGCTGTGCCATTGATAGCAAGATACTTCCCGTCCTGATATTGCCATAGATGGATGTTAGATCTACCGCGGATTGATTCACCGTAGCAGCCAATGAAATCCCGGCTTGAAACTCGCCTTAGGTCGCAAGCAATTGCCGAATCGGGCTAGACCCTGGCATTTAGATAATGCAAAGTGATGTTATCGGTTTTAGTGTCCGCGTCACCACAGCCGGCAAAGGAGATCAGTAGAAAGACAACAGCAGGAATAGATCTGCTCATTTCAGTTTTCCAATGAATGAATCGCACGGCCAACGCTGCCCCTGAGTGGCAGGCAAAGAGTTTGGGTCGCGATGCAGAGAGCTGTCGGTGGCCTGTCCACTCGAGGGGTGTGTTCGAAGTGTCGCATCTCTACAGGCAACGCCTGCAGACCATCGCCTCAACGGCAGAGGCCACTTCATTCAAGGAGTGACCAAGGGAATCACCTGTCTTCCATGACGACGGTAAATATGAAAATCACCATCGGTAGTGAGGAGCAATGGCGAATCGTTGATCTCCGCCAGCCGAATCAATGCAGCATCAGCAAGGGATGCGGGAACATTTTCATATCGCTTAAACAAGGAACTGACAGAGCCAATATGCTCCTGCAACACGAAAGGTAGCTGAACAACACCTCGTTCGATGAACTGCAAAGCCAATGAAGGATCAAAGCCCGACCGCTTAAGCAGAAAACAAGTCTCGGCAACCACTGCCTCACAGCTCAGCAATGGAGGAGTCAAGAGTCGAAACTGTTCTACAGCCCATTTGTGGTGAGTATCATTGCGGCTAAGGATGGCAACCCAGGGCCCCGTGTCTAGCAGCACCGCCATGATCAGTTAATACCAAAGTCAGACAGGTGAGCAGGATTAGAGGAAAGATCAGGCGGACCATCTTCGCAACAACCCACGAGATCGGCCAAAAGATCAGCCGCGGATTGTGGCTGCGGGCCATCAACCCCTTGCTCTGAAGCTTGGAGGAACGCGGTCAATGCTCGTCGAACCACCTCAGACTTGCTCAGCCGACGCCGTTGCGCCTGCGCTGTGAGCTGGGCATCAAGGGCCTCGGTCAGCTTGAGTGAGATCACCGCCATGGCACGCATCCCGTCACCACATGCCATCATAACACCTGTCGGCCGGTATTACGCCCAACGCCGGACCTCGCTCGGAGCAGGTCAGCTGTTTCTGCCCACTCCGTCGAGGCCACAATTGTCAACAGAAGATTCTCGATCCCTCTTCCCGATCCTTCGAACGCTCGCGATCAGCGGCTCGCGATCGCGGGATAATCCACTCCAGGAGATTCTATCGCGAGGCCGCTGCATTGCGTTGTTCGGCGGTCTCCGCAGACCGCATCCGCCGGACGAACTCGCGTCCGCAGGCGAGCTTGCCTGCCAACTCGCTGTCCGGGTCAATTGCCCGCCAGAACGGCGTGACTGATTCCGCACCAGCCTGCATGCGCAGATACGCTCGCTCCGCCACCACCCGCAGCGCGATCCCGGTCGTGACCGGGCACGTGTGCTCGGCCTCGTGAGACGCTGCCAACGCCTGGCGAAGCATCGCCGCCTCGCGGACCGCCCCGAACGGGATCTCAGCCACCGCCGCGTCGACAACCAAAGGGGTGACGACCAGCATTCGAGCGCCTGCGGGAATACCGGCGAAAGACTTCTCGAGCACCTTCACCTCGGGCTGCCGATTGCAGTTGAATCGCGCCTCCCAGTCGGTTCCTGACTTGCTGCCGCTGGGCTGCTTTTTCATGACTAGCGCTCCTTTGCCGAACGAATATGGATAGATCGTGCGCAGCCACGATCTTATCCGCAGTTGAACAAGCCGGCAACACTAGGGCCCAGCGCCCACTGCAGAACAGTCAGGCCATTTTTCAGGTTTTCTTTGTCTTCTGCTCTAGGTGAAATGGCCTACAGATGGGGCCCAGGCTCGACGAGCTTTTGATCTCTGCACTTTAGGCACGCAGACAGCCCAGCAGGCCAGTTCTGTTTTAGAACAGGCCATCGTTGCCTGCAGGTGCTACTCACTACGGCTTATTGGCTTGCGCGTGTTGATGGTTTCAAGCTGGCGCTGGGTTGATCTCTCTGACCCGCACCGCCACAATCTCCATCACACCGCCGCAGTGCGGGCAGCGGATCGGTGGTTTGGGCTGGGGTCGCCAGGGATCCGGCAGCACGACGCGCAGCAGCAGTTGCACCACCTGCAGCAGCTTGTGGCTGTTGCCATGGAGCAGGCCGTAGTCGCGGGCGCGCCGGAAGCGCTTGGGCAGCACATGGCGCAGCAGCATCCACAGGAACTCCGCCCCGGGCAGGCTCTGGATCTGCTCCGCACCGCTGTTGTCGCGGATGCGAAAGGTGATCAGGCCATTGCGATCGCCGAGGATGTCCTTCTCGGGGAGCACACCGCGGTAGAGGTAGCGCCCCAGATACACCAGCGCCTTGTGGCCACTGCCGACTGATTGGCAGTGCACCACCCAATCCCTTGGGAGTGTTGCCTGCACGCGCCAACCGGCCCTGCGCATGCCGTCTGTCAGGCGACAGCGAAAACTGGTCCGGAGGCGACACGAAAACTGGTCCACCCCGTGGAGCACAACAGCAGGGCGAGCAAGGGACGAGGCGGGGCGCCACCTCTGGAGCCGATGGTTCTGGAGACAG
>Ga0209985_10000456_pt1 | contig 44837 bp, 47 predicted proteins | sample NOAtaG_FD_187305 | JGI IMG/M metagenome (GOLD analysis project Ga0209985, IMG submission 187305) | Freshwater lake microbial communities from Lake Erie, under a cyanobacterial bloom - NOAA_Erie_Diel6S_1000h metaG (SPAdes) (version 2) | ecosystem: Environmental > Aquatic > Freshwater > Lake ...
CCGTTGCATTGGCGCCGATGTGCACCTGGCGTGGACCGGTTCGCGCAACATCCCCTACCGCTATTCGGAGCTGCCCACCCCGGCCGCCGATGACCACATGATCGCGGTGTACCGACCGGAGAACGACCCCATCTTCCTGGACGCCACGGGCGCTGATGTTCCCTTTGGCATGCCCACGGCCTTCATCCAGGGCAAGGACGTGCTGGTGTCCATGGGGCCGGACCGCTATGTGGTGCTGAACGTGCCGGTGGTTCCTGCCAAGGACAATGCCCGGGCCGACACCAACCGCGTGGTGATCGATGGCGACAATCTGGTGGGCGGCACGGACAGCTGGTCCACCGGTTTCCACCGCAGCACCATTGCCGGCGCCTTCCGCCGCGTAAAGGCAGAGGACCACAAGGAGATGGTGCGCCACATGCTCTCCAAGGGCAACAACAAGTTCAAGGTGGACAGCTTCACCGTGGCCGGTCGCGAGGACCGCAACGCGCCGTTCCACCTGAAGGCCTGGTGGTCCATCGGCGACATTGTGCGCAGTGGCAATGGGGAGCAATACGTAAACCTGCACCTGGACCGCCCCTTCCTGGACCGCCTGTACCGCGAAAGCCGCAAGGTGGGCGTGGAGAACGACCATACCAGCGCGTTCACCAGCGTCACCATCCTGCAGATCCCCAAAGGGGCCAAGGTGACCCACGTGCCCGAGCCCAGTTCGTTCAAGGACGAGCGCTTCAGCTACACCATCAGCTACGAAGTGCTGCCGGGCGAAGTGCGCTGCATCGGCCAGTTCGATGAGGAACGCCTCTACCTCTCGGTCGAAGACCTGGCCGTTTGGCGCACCATGCTCAAGAAACTGCGTTCCGACATGGACCGCTCTGTCGTACTCCGTATCCCATGACCATGAAGATCAAGGTTGCCCTTTTCGTTTGCCTCTCCATTGCGCTTACCACCAACAGCTCCGCGCAGGACAAGCTGGTGCGCGACTATGACTGGGCCGTGACCCCCACCTTGCACAATGCCTTGCATGTGAAGGACGCCCCCACCACCATCATCCGCTCGGTGACCATGGTGGATTGGGAAGAGGAAGGGAACGCGCTGAACGAGTACTACCTGATGCACCAGGTCCGGCACGTCGGGGCCGAAAGCTCGGTGGAGGACAACAACAAGATCTACATCCCCCTGAGCGATGTGATCGACGTGGTGTCCAAGAAGGCACGGGTGATCGACCCCACCGGAAAAGTGGTGACGCTGACCGAGGAGGACTTCAAGATGGCCGAGGACGAGGAGGACCACCAGCGCTACCTCTATTTCGCCTTCAGTGGTGTGCAGGTGGGCAGTGAGATCGAATACCTGATCGTGCTGAAGAAGGAACCCACGCTGCGCGGCGACCGGGAGATGCTCCAGTACTCGAGCCCCGTGGTGATGCGCGAGCTGCACCTGATCACGCCCAAGCACCTGGTGCTGGGCACCAAGGGATACAACGGCGCACCCGAGGCTGTTTTCGATTCGAGCCGCACCGATGTACGCCACCTCTCGGTGACCGCCAAGGACCTCAAAGGCCTGAAGAAGGAACACAGCGCCTACTATGCCCCCAATGCCATGCAGACCGCGTTCAAGCTGGATGCCAATATCGCCCGCCAGACGCGCGACTTCAGCTCGTACGTGAGCGCCACCAAGATGTACCACAGCGTCATCTATCCCACCGTGGATGCCAAGGTGCAGAAGGAGCTCCGGAAGCTGATCAAGGCATCGGGTGCCGAACAGGCCACGGACGACGAGGACAAAGTGCGGCGCGTGGAGGACCACCTGAAGACCAACTACAACATCGTCCGCTCGGGGGCCGGAGAACTGCGCGACCCCGCATACATCCTGAAGAACAAGGTGATGAACAACGTGGGGGCCATGATCATGACGGCCGGCCTGCTCACCGAGATGGGCATCGACCACCAGGTGGTGGTGACCAGCGACCGCCAGAGCTACAAGTTCGACAAGGACTTCGAGTCGTACCTGAGCCTGCAGCGCGAGTTCATCTACTTCCCCTCGTTCAAGAAGTACATGGCACCCACCGAATCCGAACTCCGTGTGGGGTACATCCCGGCGGAGTTCATGGACAACCTGGGCCTCTTCATCCGCACGGTGGATGTGGGCGGCACGCGCACCGGCATTGGCAAGGTGAACTACATCGAACCCTTGTCGGACGACCGTTGCATTCATGACATCAAGGCCCGTGTGGACCTCGCAAGCCAGCCGGGCAGCGCGGTGATCAACCTGGAGAACAGCCTCAGCGGCTACTACGCCCAGTTCCTGCAGCCCTACTGGAGCCTCCTCGACGATGAGAACAAGGAGAAGCTGATGGACAGCATGGTGGGCTTCGTAACGGAGGATAGCGAGTCGCACAAGGTGGAGGTGGAGGACTACGGGTCCCTGAACTTCGGCGTGAAGCCCGTGGTGATCAAGCTGAATGCCACCACCACCCGATTCCTGGAGAACGCAGGCGAGAAAACGCTCTTCAAGATCGGTGAGCTCATCGGCCCCCAGATGGAGCTGTATGCGGACAAGGAGCGTACCATGCCCGTGGACGATGACCATGCACGCCGCTATTTGCGTGTGATCACCGTGGTGCTGCCCGCAGGTACCAAGGTGGAGAACCTTGCCTCCCTGAAGATGGACCGCAGCCTGGTGCGCGATGGCAAGGAACTGCTGCGCTTCCATTCGGACTACACCCTCGAAGGCAATACGCTGACGGTGACGGTGGAGGAATTCTACAAGGTGTGCCAGTTGCCCCTCAGCGAATTCGAGGCCTACCGTTCCGTGGTGAACGCCGCCGCCGATTTCAACAAGGTGACCCTGGTGCTCGCGAAGAGCTGACCGCACGGTTTTCTCCATGATCGTTCCGCTTACTGGCGAGGCATTCCTGAATGCCGGTGGACCGATCATCGATGTGCGCTCGCCGGGCGAGTTCGCTCACGGCCATATTCCCGGCGCGGTGAACCTGCCCTTGTTCAGCAACGAGGAACGTGCCATCGTCGGCACCCTGTACAAGCAGCAGGGGCGTGATGCGGCCATGCTCGAAGGCCTGCGGATCGTGGGGCCCAAGCTGGCCACGATCGTGGAGCAATGCAAGGCATGGTCGCCCGAGGGGCGCGTGCGGGTGCACTGCTGGCGCGGGGGCGAGCGCAGTGGAAGCGTGGCATGGCTGCTGGACAAGGCGGGGTTCGCGCAGGTGCAGGTGCTGCGTGGTGGGTACAAGGCCTTCAGGGAACTGGTGAGGAACAGTTTCGAGCAACCACGTACGATCCTGGTCCTCGGCGGGTACACGGGCACCGGCAAGACCGAGACCCTGCACCATCTCCAGGAGCTCGGGGCCCAGGCGATCGATCTGGAAGCGCTGGCCCGACATAAGGGCTCGTCGTATGGCGCCATAGGTGAACAACCCCAATCCAGCACCGAGCATTTCGAGAACCTGCTCTGGCAGGCGTTGACCACCATGGACCCTGGGAAACCGCTCTGGCTGGAGGATGAGAGCCTCATGATCGGTCGGGTGCGAATTCCCGATGCCTTGTTCGCGTGCATGCGCCAGGCCATGCTCTTCTTCGCCGACATGCCTTTGGAGGAACGCGCCGCCCGTCTGGTGGTGGACTACGGTCGCTTTCCAAAGAACGAGCTCGAGGCCGCCACGAAGCGCATCGAAAAGCGCCTGGGGCCCCAGCATTGCAAGGCCGCCCTCGAGGCCTTGGCCACAGATGATCTACTGACCGTGGCAACGATCACGCTGCGCTACTACGACAAGGCCTACTTGCGCGGGGCTTCGGAACGCGACCCGGAAAAAATGGTCCGTATCCCGGCCACATCGAGCGATCTTCGCGGCCTGGCCTCACGCCTATTGGAACATGCCGCTGCCTCCTCCCCCGTCCACTGAACCCGTTCGCCTTACCCAGTACAGCCACGGGGCAGGCTGTGGTTGCAAGATCGCCCCGGCCGTGCTGGAGACCATCCTCCAAAGCGATCTGGGCACCTTTCCCGATCCGCGCTTGCTCGTGGGTTATGGCACACGCGATGATGCTGCGGTCTACGACATCGGCAACGGTCGCGCGCTGATCAGCACCACGGACTTCTTCAGCCCCATTGTCGACGACGCCTTCGACTTTGGGCGCATCGCTGCCACCAACGCACTGAGCGACGTTTACGCCATGGGCGGCAAACCCTTGCTGGCCGTGGCCATTCTAGGCTGGCCCGTGGAAAAACTTCCGGCGGAACTGGCCGCACGCGTGATCGAAGGGGGGCGTGCGGCCTGCCACGAGGCAGGGATCGCACTGGCCGGTGGGCATAGCATCGATGCACCCGAACCGTTCTTCGGACTGGCCGTGACCGGAGAGGTGCGCCTGGAACACCTCAAGCGCAACGATGGCGCGAGGCCTGGCGATGTACTCGTGTTGACCAAACCGATCGGAGTGGGCATTCTGTCCACGGCCCAAAAGCGCGGTGTGCTGAAAGCGGAACATACGCACATCGGCCGCGACCTCATGTGCCAATTGAACCAGGTAGGCAGCTTGTTAGGCTTGCAGAGCGGCGTGCATGCGCTCACCGATGTCACCGGGTTCGGACTGGGCGGGCATTTGCTTGAGCTCTGCCAGGGCGCCTGGCTCGATGCCACGCTGCAGATGGACCAGGTACCGGTGATCCCCGAGGCGCGCACCTATCTGCAACAGGGCTGCTACCCGGACGGGTCCTTCCGCAACTGGAAAAGCCTCAACGCTCACATCTCCGGTGCATCGGACATGGAACGCATGATGCTCCTGAGCGACCCACAGACCAGTGGCGGCCTGCTGGTTACGGTGGCTCCTGATGAACTGGACACCGTGCTCAAGGTGATCAGGGGCGCGGGCGTATCCGCAACGGTCATCGGCACCATGACCGAACCCTCCGGAACGCCGACCATTACTGTGCATTGATCGCCGAAGGTCCGCTTTTCACGTACCAAACGGACCCGACACCCTGCACTGATGAACTTCAGCTGCCATGAGCGTGCCTAATGCAATACAACTTTATAGCTTTGCTGGTTACAGCACCTGCTCCGGTGTATGTTTAACGATCCAACAACATGGCTAAAAGACGGCTGAACGAAAAGGACATCAAGGAACTGTTGACCCAGTACCGCAGTGAGCGGCGCCGACTGATCTTCCAATTGGACCGAGTGCGCGAAGCGATCGCCGGTCTAAAGGGCCAGTTGGGGGAGAACGATGGCGAGGATGACGAGGCCCCGGTGAAGCGTGGCCCCGGACGCCCGCGGAAGAACCCGGAAGAGAAGGCCAATCGCCCCAAGAAGGCCGGTCGGCGCAAGAAGCGCACCATCAAGAACGGTGGTTATCGACTCAGCGATTGGGACCAAATGGTGGTCGGCGCCATCACCAAGGCCGATCGACTGCTTCCCAAGGAGGACCTGAAGCTCCAAGCGATGGCCTGGGCCCGCAAGAACGAGCCATTGATGACCGAGCCCGAGATCGAAGTGAAACTGACACGGGTACTGCAAAAGCTCAGCGGCAAACGCGGCTTGCTCGGCACGCACCGTTCAGGCCTCCGCCGTGGCTATCATTACGGATTGAAGGATTGGTTCTTCTCCTCCAGTGGCGCACTGCGCAAACAGCACTATGATAAGCTGGTGCTCAACAAGGATTAGGCATCTGAACAGCCCGCATACAGAAGAGGGAACACCACGGTGTTCCCTCTTCTGCTGTTGTACGTCATGGGACCTGCCGTCGCCGTTCGCTTATCTTGTCCTCAATTCCTCAGCACATGAACAACATCCTGGTACCGGTCGATTTCTCGGGCCCTTCCAAGGACGCCCTGACCACGGCCGTTTTCCTCGGCGGCAAGCTCAATGCGAAATTGTGGTTGGTACACGTGGCCGCTCCCGATCCGGACTTCGTCGGCTTCAAGACCGGACCTACGTACATCCGTGAGCACCGGGCGGACATCCTCCGTCAGGAACACGCCGACCTGCAGGCCATGGCCGGCGCAGTGAAGGAACAAGGACTGCAAGCGGAGGCTCTGTTGGTGCAGGGCCCTACCACCGAAACACTGCTTGAGGAAGTGGAACGGCTGCAGATCGATCTCATCGTCATGGGGTCGCACGGTCGTGGAGGCTTGTACAAGGCTTTTGTGGGCAGCGTGAGCGAGCAGGTGCTGGACAAAAGCCCGGTGCCTGTGCTTATTGTCCCCTCCAAGGAACGTCCGTAACGCATGGCCCATCGTTCTTCACCATGGCTGGCGCTCGTCCTGCTCGCCTGTAGTGGCGCGGTGTGCGTGCCCACCATTCGCGGAGGTGATCCTTCGTTGAGCGAGATCAAGCTCCCGCAAGGGTTCGTGATCGAGGTCTACGCGGAAGGTATTACCAATGCCCGCGCCATGTGCTGGGGCGACCGGGGCACACTGTTCGTTGGAAGTCGTAGCGAAGGCGTGGTACATGCCTTGCGCGACAAGGACGGCGATGGCCGTGCCGAAGAGCACCACCTCGTTGCCAAGGACCTGAACATGCCCGTGGGCGTCGCCTTCCGCAATGGCGACCTCTACATCAGCGCAGTGAACAGGATCGTCAAGCTCGTGGGCATCGAGGACCATCTCACGGACCCTCCTGCACCGGTCACAGTGACCGAACAGTATCCCAGTGAGACCCATCATGGCTGGAAATTCATTGCCTTCGGACCCGATGGCAAACTTTACGTGCCCGTTGGAGCACCGTGCAATAACTGCCTCAGCAAGGACAGCATCTATGCGTCCATCACACGGATCAACCCCGATGGTACAGGGCGCGAAGTGATCGCCCATGGGGTACGCAACACGGTCGGTTTCGACTGGCACCCTGGCACCGGCGAACTATGGTTCACGGACAATGGCAGGGATTGGCTGGGCGACGACAGCCCTGATTGCGAACTGGACCGCCTGGCCGCGACAAGTTCGCACTTCGGGTATCCGTTCTGCCACGCAGGCACGGTCAGCGACCCCGAGTTCGGCGCTCAGCGTTCCTGTGCGGAGTTCGTTCCTCCCGCTGCGTTGCTGGGTGCGCACACCGCTCCATTGGGCATGCGGTTCTACACCGGCCAACAATTCCCGGACAAATACCGCAACGCCATCTTCATTGCCCAGCACGGCAGTTGGAACCGCAGCACCCCCGTTGGCTACCAGCTCATGGTGGCATTCCCGAATCCTGATGGAACAGCCACCACGGAAGTGTTCGCCACCGGTTGGCTGAACGGGAACAAGGCGTGGGGAAGGCCCGTGGATGTGCTGGCGGCCCCTGATGGAAGCCTGCTGGTGAGCGATGATGCAGCGGACATGATCTATCGCATCCGCTACGTCGGGAACTGACCCCACGATCGGTCCACCCTGCCCGACCTGTGTTCCAGGTCAGGCTTCGCGATCGGGCTCACTGTACAGCTGCTGTTCCGCAGCGAGCAATACTTCCAGCGCGACGCCTGCGCAGATTAAGCACGTGGCCAACGATGAGGCCGAGCGAGGCCAGCATGCCCACATACCCGGCCCATTCGAACTCGTGCTCTGCCAGCATGCTCAGCCCGAATACCGCCCAAGTGGACCAGAGGATGACCTCAAAAGCCCCGAGCGGACGACCGGCCAGGGCCGACCGCAACGCCCATGCGGCCCAAACCACGAACACCCCTTCGAGCGCCGGGTGTGCAACGAATGTGGCTCCCAGCGAAATGAACAAGGGCATGGCCAAGCAATGCACCAGGCAGAGCCCTGAGTTCAACATTCCCAGGTGGTCCTGGCTCAAACTGCGCATCGTTCAGGAAAAGAGTACAAGCAGCTCCTTGCGCTTTGGCATGAATGGATGCGGGCCGTGCACTTGCCGGTCGTAAGGGGTCCGGTTCGGTCCACGCTCAATCGACGATGACCGGGAAGGCCACCTCGATATCCGTTTCGCCACCTGCGTTGGTGATATCACCCGTGATGACCCCGGGGGCCGTCTTGTTGGGCTCGTGGCGCAACGTAACGATCAACGTGCCTTCGCCCGGAGCAGCCGTGGTGGCCAGGTTGGTCAGGCCGATGGGTCGCCCGTTCGCATCCGCATCATTGTATGACACCAAGAGTGTGGTACCCACCGGCTGGAAGAAGAATTGATGCTCGGCACCTTCCTCAGCGACCTCGGTCGTGATCTCTTCCGGCGTGGCTCCGCTTTCGTCCAGCACACGCACGGTCAGGTTGTAGGCACGGTTCGCAGGAATGGTATCGCCGGTGATCACCGGGGCATTCCCACCATCGCCATCCAGGTCAGTAAAGCGCAGCTCGAAGATCTCCGTAGGCGTCTCCTGGTCCGTGAACGTAAGGATCAGGGTGGTGATCAGCTCCTCCTCATTCGGCGGGGTCGGCGTGGGGCTCGAGGTCTCTTCCTTCTTGCAGGCGCTGATCGACATGCCCATGGCTGCCATGATCAGCAGGTTCTTCCAAGTGTGTTTCATGTGTGTTCGTTCAGGTGAAGGGGTCGTTCGTTAATGCAATCGGGTTGCAAATATGGATGTGAAACTTCATTTATGCAACTCTATTGCATGAATTAACTTTGTCGCATGTCCGTGGAAGAACATCTTCGTTCGCATGGCCTGCGGGTAACGAGCATTCGGAAGGATGTGCTGGACCTGTTGCAACGCAGTGACCGCGCGCTGTCACAGGCCGATGTGGAGCGGGCCCTTCCCGACCGGGCCGACCGTGTAACGCTGTTCCGCGTGCTACAATCGTTCGAAGAGGCCGGACTGGCCCACCGGGTGATGGATGTGCAGGGTGTGAGCCACTATGCCACCTGTGCTGCCAGCTGTTCGGCCCATGCACATCATGACATGCATGCCCATTTCAGGTGCACAGGATGCGCTGGCGTGTTCTGCCTGGATGAGGTGACCATGCCGGAAGTGAGACTCCCAGCCGGTTTCCGACTGATGGAAAGCCGCTTGGAGCTGATGGGACTGTGCAGTTCATGCTCTTGAACGGCCACCCTCCTGGGACGTTGATCACGTTCACAAGAACATTCTCCAGGGCCATGAAACCGGAACGGGGTCGACAGAGCATGCACCGTTAATTTTGATCGGACGCAACCACTCCGTAAATGTATCGTGTGATCTCCTTGGTGCTCATGATAACCGCTTGCTGGTCCCATGCACAAACCGGTTTCGTCACATCATTTGGAGGCAATGGTGTTCAGGATGGCATAGGTGCAGTGGCCACAGCGCAGGGATACCTGGTGGTGAGCCGGTCCCACGAGAGCCCAAGTGGAAGGCCGGGGATCACGCTTTTCCAACGTACGGAGAACGGCCAGGCCTCAGCGGAGATCGAACTCCCTCTGTCCGGTGCTGTCTTTCCCCAGGCAGTGGCTTCCGACCTGGCCGGTGGCTGTTTCATTGCAGGAAGCATCATTGCCCCCGGCATGCATGAGCATGACGGCCTATTGATCCACCTCGGCCCCAATGGCACGGTGCTCTGGACCAGTGTTCCACCCGTGAACGGTGACGAGCTCTACCTGTCCGTTACCGGCCTGCCGGATGGTGGAGCCGTTGTATGCGGAGTGGTGGGCACCGGTACCGGGCACGATGGCCACATGGCACGTTTCTCCGGCTCTGGAGCGCTGCTCTGGTCGTTCAGCTCGGCCTTCCCGCTGGATGATGAGCTCCTGGGCATCACTGCCACGACCAATGCACTGGTGGCCACCGGAAGGCAAATGAACCCTGGCGGTACCAGCGACCTGCTGGTCATTCATGTGGACCTGGAGGCAGGATCCCTGAATTGGTCCAATTCGGTCGGCGGCCCGTTGAATGAGACGGGCAATGCCGTGGTATCGACCTCTGACGGGACCAGTATCGTTGCAGGCACCACGAACAGCTACGGTCCCCTAAGTCCTTCAGGCACCTCACTGGAACACCTCTTCCTTGTTGCCTTCGACCAGGCCGGGGATACGGTATGGACCGCCGTTCATGGGGACCCGTTGCGGAACCGGACGTCTGGAGGCATGGTGCTTTCCCCCGACGGAGATCTTTTTGTCGCGGGCCAGCGCTACATGACAGGCAGCTCGGACGCGATGGTCCTGCGCTTCACTCCTCTTGGTGAACTGGTCTGGGAGCGCGTGTTCGATCTGGGCGTGCAAGAACAACTGAAGGGCATCACAGCGCTTCCAGATGGTTTCGTTTCAACCGGGGGATGTCTTCAGGACATTGGGCGACAGGTGCTGTTACTTCGCCGGGACGCCAACGGTTTCTGACCTTACACCTGATCAGGGCAACTGTTGCATCCGCACCAAGGTGGGAACCACACCCCCGATGTTCTGCAGGATGATGTCCCGATCGTTGTTGCCTCCCGTGTAGCGAACAATGCCATCCAGGTTCACATCACTGGACAGATAACCGGTCGCGGTATTCGTTGGCACTACGCCGCCTACCTGCTGCAACACAGCGTCCCGATCATTGTCTGTGCCCGTGTAGGAGACCCGATCATTACGCAATGCGTTCCCAGCCCAGAGCCCCCGCTTGCCGTTGGTCAGTATGGTGCGCGCATCGGTGCCATGCACCCGTGTTGTTGCCAGGGTCAGGTCAACACCCACCACATTGGCGCCCAATTGCAGGGAATCGGCGCTCATCACGCCCAAGTGGTTGCGATGACGGACGGCCACGAAGTAGCGGTCCGCCGCCACATTGAACAAGAGTCGCGGCTGGCCATCCACTCCGACCACATCACCGTCGCGTTCAAGTAATGCTGCGCGGGTCGCCACGATCTGCGCGTGGTTGTTCCGGTTACGCAGTTCCACCAGCACCCAGTCCACCACGGCATTCTTGCCGGTCTGTGCCAGTCGCGCCGCATTGGTGCTCTCCCCTCCTCCGCCAACAATGGTGAAACCTGCTGCGGTGAAGGGTTCCACCAGGGGCACCAGACCTGCGGTACGCAGATCGTCCTTCATCATGTTCACGGAACCATCCCATGGTCCCTGGAGCGCGGTGCGAACGCGTACGCTCGGCGCGCAATCCTGCCAGCGGAACAGCGCGGAGCCGGGCACCACTGCACGGTTGCTGTTCGTCGGTGTCTGCCATCGCACGGCGAAATGGTCTCCCCCGCTGCCTTCCTTGTGAAGCAGCTCAACATAGTAATAGCGACCGGCCACCATCGGGATCGCTGCGCTCACCTGCGTGGGATACTTGTCGTACTGGGTCTCTTCCGTAAACCCTGTTACGCTGCAAATGGCCTGCATGAACACCGGCTCGGCGTTCGGGCTCAGGTAAAGGATGCTTTGATCATCACTGGTCAGCGTAAAGGTGTAGTTGCCGGTCTGCGGAACCACGATGTAGCCCCGAACGCGGGTACCATAGCTGTTGCCGAACGCTGTGGGACCTTGGAAACTGGTAATGATGTTGCTGCCGGAAGGGGAATTCGGATAATTCGCGTTCGCAGTCAGGTCGCTGACCAAACTGCCACTAACGCCGTTCCAGAACTGCCTGAGCAGCCCGCCGGAGGCACCCACACATTGGGGTGGCAGGTAGGTGTATACACTGATCGTACGCTGCGCCTGGCCGGTAAGCCCGTCGTTGTCCGTGACCGTGAGCGTAACGATGTGGTCGCCCGATTCCGTGAAGGTCTTCGACGGTGCCACGGAAGTAGCGAAGGTCCCATCACCGAAATCCCAGTGGTAAACGACGATAGTACCAGGGTCAAAGGAAGAGGAGCCATCGAACTGCACGGCTACCGGGCCTGCTCCGGACACGGTATTACTGGTGATCACCGCCGTTGGGGCGATGGCATAGCAACGGGGGTCCAACCTGCGCTGGACCGTGGTGCTAAGCCCACCCGCATCGGTGACGGTGAGCGTGATGATGTAGTAGTACGTCTCTCCATCACAACCGACCCCGCTGATCACCGTGCTGGTGTTCACATTGGGGTCGATCGCTTCAGGGTGCGTATGGGTATTGTGATGCAGGGTGGTCCTCCATCCATAGGTCAGCTGGCCGGGACCATGCTCCAGATCGCCTACTGCCGCCTGAAGCTGATAGACCGTATCCACGCCCACGGGGAAGTAGCCATCCGCAGGAATGCTCGTGATCTGGACCGATGGTGGCGTGTTGTTCACCGAGACCAACAAGGTGGTGGAATTGGTCTGGCCCTGGTTGTCGGTCACCGTGAGTGTTACCGTGTAGCTCGTGGGTACACCGGGCGGCGCATTGAACACGTGCGAAGGAGCAACAGCATTGGACACCGGTGAACCATCGCCGAAGTTCCAGCTGTAGGTGATGGCACCGTTCTCGGGGTCGCTGCTACCCGCTCCATTGAACGAAACGGCCAGCGGCCCCGGTCCAAACTGTGCGCTTTGAGTGGCCACGGCCACGGGTGGCAGGTTCACGGCCAGCGTGTAACAGATGCGGCGCAGTTGGGCGCTGCTGTAGCTGATGTACCACACGCAACCATCCGGCCCGGCCCCGATCCAGGTAATGGCCCCGAGCCCCGTGGCGAAATCATGAACGCTTACCGGCGCATCCTGCTCATTGAACATGAAACGACGGATCCAGCCACCGGCATAATCGCCATGGAACGAACTGTTCTGGTAGCCTAGCGGCAGGTTCTGCCCGCTCATCCATGGACCTGCAAGCGCCGCATAGCCACCGAAACGAGGGCCTGGCACAGGTGATAGCGGCGAATCAAGGTCGTAGGTCACCGCCGTGTTTCCGGTGAAAGCACCACAGCGCGACTGGTTCCCGTGGCGCCAGTCAATGGCCGGCCGTGCATGGTAGAACTTCGTGATGCTGTTGGGGATCTGCACCGCGCTGTTGCATGGGTTCGGGTGCCCGTTCAGGTGTATGGGGGTGTCCTGCTTCAACAGGTCCTGGAAACGCAGGTATTGAAGCGTACACCCCACTCCGTCGTACAGCGGATTGGAGACATCCAGGTTCGTGGTGAGGGCCGCCATGTATCCATTGATCGGATCCATTCCCTCGTACATCGGCCAGCCGAAGTTCATCCCTCCTTCATAACACACATCCAGTTCCTCCCAAACATTCCATTGCACATCGCCAATGAACACCGTGCCCGGATCACCCGCTGCGGGGTCGGCACTGCCACTACCGGGTTTGAACGTGCATCTGTACGGATTGCGCAGACCAAGCCCCCATACCCGGGAGCGCGGGGCCCGTGGTGCACTGGGGTCGTACCAGGGATTGCTCGGAACCCCATTGCCTGTATTGGGGTCGATGCGCAGCACTTTTCCATTGTGGCAATCCACCAATTGGGACCTGAACGCACCCACGTTCTCGGCGGGGCGGATGATACCATCGGTGAGCGCCTGTGACCAATAGGTATCCCCGCTGTTGCCGGCATCCACCACATTGTAGCTGGCACCATCGCCCGTTGTGGCCAGCAGCGTGCCGTCGGTCCCGAACATCAACGAACCCGTGCTGTGCGATTCATGAAGCAGGGGGATACCGGTCTGGCGTGTTTCACCCACCAGCACGAACCGGCTTGCGGGGTCCACTGTATTGAAGTTCGGGCCAACAGCGGTGTAGCGCGTGATGCGCATGATGGTGGCCGCATAATACTCGTTCGTGGTGGCACTGTAGTTGGGGCTGCCGAACTGCATCAAGTGATGCCGGTCCACGGCATACATCAGGTAGATGCGTCCGTTCGTGAGAAAGGCAGGATCGAGGGCGAATCCAAGGCATCCGTGATCGCGCCAGTTCCCCACCTCCGCACTGATGTCTATCAACGGGTTCGGCAACCGCACGCCGTTCTCCACGATCCACACCATCCCGCGTTTCTCCCATACGTACATCCGGCCGTTCGCATCCCAGGTAGCGCCAACCGGTTCGCTCCAGCCACCCATCACCAGCGCATCGCTGAATCCCGCAGGCACGGTCTGTCCGTTCGTTGAAAGGACCAGCACCGCCGCCATACCGGACAGGATCATCCGAATGAAGGCCTTGGGGCGCTCGCCCATGATGATCCAGAACGGCTTCTTGAAGTACATGACGGCTTGGTTAAGGGGCGTCAAGCTACTTCGTTCGTCGAGCGATGTCAATATCCGGTCGGCAGTAAAGGCTATTTCATCGACACATTCTGGACCTCCGTCAGCGATCACCGGCTTTACGGCAACATAGTGCTCGTTGACCGTATCACCCGCCGGTCCAGCCATGGGCGTTCGGCGAACTTCCCGACATAGAGCCATCGCCAGATCAGCACGGCGGTCGCCGAACCCACGGCCGCACCGGCGAGTATATCCTCGGTGAAATGCTGCGAGAGATAGACCCGCGAAAAGGCCATCAGCGAAGCAGCCACGGCCAATAGGACCGCCAACCTCGGCCTCGCCGCGATCACCGCCAGTGCCAGGCACATGCTGAAGGCTGCCGTGGAATGGCCGCTCGGGAAGCTGAAGTGATGGTGCAGCTCAACGCCTTGCACCCAGTGCATATCGTTCAACTGCTCACGGAACATGAAGGGCCGATGCACGTGATCGAACACCTGTCGCTTGAGCAGTTGCGCCACGATCGCGCTTAGACCACAGCTCAACCCCATCATCATGAACGAGCGAAGCGTTCCGAAGAACAGGAAGAGCAATGCCACGGCGGTCGGCACCAGGCCATCGGCCCAGTGCGTGATGAACCGGAAGAAGCGATCGGCCCACCCCGCGTGATACCGGTTGATGGCGCTGTGTAAATCCAACTGATCGGTGAGCAGCACGGCCAGTAATGCCGGCAATGCGAACACCAGGGATACCATCAGGAAGAGGAACACACTGCGCCCACGGGACATGCGGCGAAGCTACGTGCTAACACTTCGAGCGACCAGCCGAATGAGCCATGTCATCCTTCTGCAGCAAACAAGAACGATCGATCGTTCACCATTTCACGCGCACATACCACGATCCCGGTATTGGGTGCGGCCCTGTGCATGTGGAGTTTTGACAGACATCAACACGAACGACCATGACCACCATCGGCAAACGCTTCCTGCAACGCACCAAGCATCCGGAACAGCAAGGCCGCATCCTTGATTCCCGCACACGCACCATCCTGAACTCCGTGCTGCAGGCCGAGCGAGGCCATAGCCTGGACGCCTACCTGCGGGCCATGCAATTGGAGAAGAAGGGGCATTCCGGACATTGAGCACGGACCTGTGCGAACTTAGCGGCAGATGGCCGCCTTGGAACGCATCCGCCTGTTCATCGGTACGCGCGTACCGGCGAACGTGGTAACGCTGGTGCGCAGCACCGCTGACCAGCACCTCGCCCACCCCGTTTGGCGCGTGGCCCCGGAACAACAATGGCATGTCACTGCCCTGTTCATCGGGGAACGGCCGACCAAGGACCTGCCTGGCATCCAAGCGGCCGTGGAACGCATCGTCGTGGATACCCCGGTGATCCGGTTGGAGAACGGAGCGCTCCGGACCATGCCCGAGGACGGGCCCACCATGCTCTGGGTCCGCTTCGACCCGCACGCTGAACTGACCCGTTTGCACCTCCGGCTGGCCCAAGCGCTCTTCATGCCACCCAGCCAACACGTGCCCTACTGGCCACACATCACGCTGGCCCGTTCGCGCGGCAAAGCAGATGTTCTACAGAAGCCCCCCACCGTCCTGCACGAGTTCCCGCTGCGCGAATTGACGCTGTTCCGCTCTGAGCCCGGCCCGCACGGCACCATACATACACCGCTGATCACCTGGCCGCTGGCCCGAACAGGTCCAACTGCCCCTGAGGTGGCGGGCTGAACTTCGTACGATCCAGTTCGGGCACCGACCGCCCCTCGAAATAGCGGCGCTTCATCACCTCGAACAGCCTCGCGATGTTGGTGGCGAACACACCTTCACCACGCATGCGTCTCCCGGCCTCGGTATCGCTCATGCGACCACCATGCAAGGCCTTTGTCTGGGCCATGATCTTGGCCGCGCGGTCCGGATAATGGGTGTGCAACCAGGCCTCGAACACCTCGCCCACCGCGCCATTGGTGCGCAATACGGTGTAGCCCGCGCCGAGTGCACCGGCATCCGCCGCGGACCGCAACAACAGCGGTACTTCGGGCTCGTTCAGCGCGGGAATGATGGGGGCGATCATCACGAATACCGGCACTCCGGCCTGCCGAAGGGCCTCGATGGTCTTCAAGCGGTTCAAGCCACTGCTGGTGCGCGGTTCCAAGCGGCGCCGGAGGTCCTCGTTGAGCGTAGTGAGGCTGATGGCCACGGAGACCAGTCGCTCGGCCGCCATTTCGCGCAGAAGGTCAACGTCACGCAGCACCAAAGCGTTCTTGGTGATCAGCCCGGCGGGATGCTTGTAGCGCCGTAGCACCTCGAGCAGGGCACGCGTGAGCCTCTCCTTCCGCTCAATGGGCTGGTACGGGTCGGTGGCACCGGAGAGCACAATGGGATCCACCTGCCATTGGGGGCCACGCAGGGTCTTTTCCAATAACTCTGGTGCATTGCGCTTCAGAAGCACCACCCGCTCAAAATCGAGTCCGGCGCCGTAACCCCAGTACTCGTGGGTAGGCCGGGCATAACAGTAACTGCAACCGTGCTCGCAGCCTTGGTACGGATTGAGGCTCCATCGGAACGGCAGGTCCGGCGAATCCACACGGTTCACGATGGTCCGCGCATGGGTCTCCATGTACTTCGTGGCCTGCCCATGTTCGTCGATCGGCTCGTCAATGGCCTCCCAGTGCACGTCCGCATAATGGCGCTGCGCGAAGCGGTTCCGCACCTGGCCTCCAGCCCCTCTGCCCTTGATGGGTTTTCCATCGATCATGCTGCGAACAAGATAACCGACCGCCCTTCCCTATGGCTATGCGATGACATTCGGTCCGAACCCATTGGTGTAGTTTCGCGGCCCTCAACAACGACCATGTACCGACTGCTGCCCGCCCTTCCGCTAGCGATCCTGCTCACCACCGGTTGCCAGGAAGGTCCTGCCCCCGATGACACTACGGCCACGGCTGTGGATACGGTCGCGGTAAAGGACTCCCTCATCCATCCTGATGAGAAGCACTTCAAGAGCTTGAAGCAGCTCACCTTCGGTGGCGACAACGCCGAGGCCTATTGGAGCTTCGATGGCAGCAAGCTCGTCTTCCAATCCTCGAACCCGGCCTGGGACGAGCAGTGCGACCAGATCCATGTGTTCAACCCGTTCACCGATGACCTCCGCAGCGGCAAGCCGACGCATATCAGCATCAAAGGTGGCCGGACCACCTGCAGCTACTTCCTGCCGGGCGACAGCATGGTCCTGTTCGCCAGCACCCACGAGGCCGGTGCCACCTGCCCTGCCGTGCCGGAGCGCAGGGCCGACGGCAAGTATGTGTGGCCCATATATCCCAGCTTCGACATTTACGTGAGCGACCTCAACGGCAACATCCGCAAACAGCTCACGAAGACCGCCGGCTATGATGCCGAGGCCACCGTGTCGCCCAAGGGCGATCGCATCGTGTTCACCAGCATGCGTGATGGCGACATGGAACTCTACACCATGAACATCGATGGTAGTGACGTAAAGCGGATCACCAATGCTCCGGGCTACGACGGTGGCGCCTTCTTCAGCCCCGATGGCACCAAGCTGTTGTGGCGTGCAAGCCGTCCCAGTACGAAGGAGGAACTGGCCGAATACAAGTCCCTGCTGAAGGAAGGACTGGTGAAACCCACCGACATGGAGCTTTACGTGGCCAATGCCGATGGCAGCGACATGCGCAAGGTGACCGGACTGGGCCAGGCCAACTGGGCGCCTTTCTGGCATCCCAGCGGACAGAAGATCATCTTCGCCAGCAACCACAAAAGCCAGCGCGGATTCCCGTTCACGCTGTTCATGATCAACATCGACGGCACCGGGCTTGAACAGGTCAGTTTCGGGGACACCTTCGATGCGTTCCCCGTGTTCAGCCCCGATGGCCGTTACCTGGTGTTCAGCAGCAACCGGAACAACAACGGCACACGCGAGACCAACCTGTTCCTGGCCGAATGGCAGGACTGAGCCTTTGCCGATCGGCCGCGTTCCGGAGGCTGACCGAACGAACAGGGAACACGGTTGTTCCGTAATTACCATGAGTGATCATAGCGGAACCGCGAACTTCGCCAGCCGAATGCCGATGGACCAAGCGAAGGGAGGCAACAAGGGTTGGATGGCCCGTTTGGGTGAGCGCTGGGGCGTTGCGCCCTCGCGTGTGCTGGTGATCCTGTTGGTGTTCGCCTGCACCGGATTCACGGTCATGTTCCTGAAAAAACCCATTGTCGCCTGGGTGACCGGAGAGGGTGACGCGCCCCTGATCTTCTCGGTGCTTTACTATGTGCTCATCCTTCCGTTGTACAATGTGGTGCTCCTGATCTATGGAGCGCTGTTCGGCCAGTTCAGCTTTTTCTGGGCCTTCGAGAAGCGGTTCTTCGGCCGCTTGTTCGGCAAGCGCAAGGCATCAGGCCAATAGCCGTGCTACGCGTGCGGCCTCCCGGTCGGCATTCTGCTTCACGCGGCATTCCCATAGCGTGACCACCTTCCATCCGGACCGTTCCAGCGCCTTGGTCTTCTCCGCATCGCGTTCCATGTTACGGTCCAGCTTGGCGTTCCAGAAGCCTTGATGCGTTCGCGGTCGCCGGGGTCGGCAATGGGGGCATCCGTGCCAGAAACAACCGTTCACGAACACCGCCACCTTGCGCCCTACGAATGCAATGTCCGGTTTGCCGGGCACCTTCGTGTAATGAAGGCGATAACCGGTCAACCCGATCGACCTTAGCGCTTTGCGCACCATCAGTTCGGGTGTGGTGTGCTTGTGCCGGATGCGGCTCATGACCGCGCTTATGCGCTCATCGGCAGGCACCGGGGCGCGGCCATCACGTAGGTAGCTGCGCGGGGGCATGCCCCAAAGGTCGGGAACGGATCAGGGCAGTTTGGCCCGCGGCATTGCACCGGCCAGACGGTCCTCCGTCAAGACCTCCTGCTCATAGACAAGCTGCGTACAAGGTTGACCATTGCGGAAGTAGTACGTGGTACCCCACTTGTGGATCACCTTGCGATACTCGGTCGTAACCCCGTTGGTCTCCAGCCGGATGATGGTCATCACTTTATTGGGTTCAACCACGAGCTCTTCATTCCGCACGGTCACCGCCTCCTCATTCACCGCCACGGGCTGAACCTCCTCTGCTGCGACCGGCCGGGCCAGTGCCACAGGCGAAGCCTCTCCTGCTTCGATCGGGACCGTGGTGCGGCGGGTGTCGGAATCCTCGTGGGCCTTGGCCATGGCATGGTTGCGCTGAGGCACTACCGGTGGTGGTTTGGTGGCGACCGGCACCGGGGCTGGTGTGGCCTTCACCGGTGGCGGCACAGGTCGAGCCTCCTCCTTGGGCTTTGCGGCCACCGGCCTGGGCTTCTCCGCCTCGGCACGTTCAGCTTCCGCAAGGCGGGCCTCCTCCGCTTTACGTGCGACCTCCTGGACTTCCCGTTCGGCCTTGGCTGCGGCATCCGCCTGCTTCTTCGCTTCAGCCTGGGCCTTGGCATCGGCTGCGGCCTGGGCATCCGCCTGTTTCTTCGCTTCGGCCTGGGCCTTGGCATCGGCAGCGGCCTGGGCCTTGGCTTGCTGGGCCTCCTCCTTCTGCCGTTTCTCCACCTCTGCCAACACCTGTTGTAGTTGCGATTGGATCGACTTCGTGTAGTCCGTATCGTAATCGAAATCGCCCAGTCCGCTCTCATATCGGATCACCCCCACGGGTTGGTTGAAGACCACGATATTGATGTCGTCGTACTGTTTGAACAAGGAAACAGCGAACTCGAACGGCGTGAAGCCCTTGGTGACCGCATCAGCGGGTACGCGTGTGTTGAACGAGAGCTTCTTGGCCACGAAACCAGGCTTCTCGAACGAGATGACATAGTTCTCGTTCAGGTCGAGTTCCAACGTGAACTTGTTCAGGTTGGTTGTGACCGTGCGATCCTTCTCGCCGTTCTTGTAGATGACGGCACGGGCCCCGGACAGGTCACTTCCTTCGATCTTCAAGCGGCCGTTCACGGTGAATTTGCCCTGCCCGAGCACCATCGTGCCTGCCAGCAAGAGGAAGCAGGTGAAAAGTACCCTGAAGTGATGCGTTCGGTAAGCCATCGGTTTGCCACAGGTTGAACCTGCGACGCGGGTTTACGTACGAACGGGCCCAAGGGTTCTCCCATGCCACTGCGGATCATACTGCTACCCCTGTTCTTTCAAGCGCTCGCTGGCCGGGCGCAACCCGCATTGGATACGCTGAACGCGCTCCTTGGCGGCAGCACGACCTTTCGGATCGACCAACACGACAGGCTGGTCATGGACCATATCGACGACGGCCGTAGGATCGCTCAATACCTGGCCCCGCTTGCCGACCTGGACCCCGCAGCGGTGCGATCGGACACGTTGTCCGCGCAGTTGGTGTTCGGTTGTACGGGGGCTTCGGGAAGGTGCATTGCCAAGGAACAGTTCCGCACGGCATCCACCATCAGGTCGGGGCGCACGGCACTTCCCACAACACTTTCGGCCGCGCAGTTGCAGCGGGTCCAACGGACACTCGTGGTGCTCATCGAAGAGCGTCGTTCGCTCACCTGCATGCCCGCATCGAAACCTTGAGGCCGGTCCACGACGTAACAGGGCCTTATCCGATAAACCCCATCATGCGCTCATCGCTTGTTCTGGCCTTCATGTTCCTTGCCGTATTCATGAGCAGGGCCCAGTACATGGCAGAGGCGCGTACATCGACCACGAACAAGGACGCTTACGAGCAGGGCGAACAAGCCTTTCGCCGTGGTGACCATGCCGAGGCCGTGGTGTACTTCACGGAAGCGATCGCTTTGGACCCGGCGTACCTCAACGCTTATTTGAACAGGGCCTTTTGTTTTGTGATGCTGAAGCAATACGCCGATGCGATCAAGGACCTCACCCTGGTGATCGAACGGCAGCCCACCCATGCCCTGTCGTATACCACACGCGGCAGTTCATATCTCAGGTCCGGTGAGCCCGACAAGGCCTTGGCGGACCTTGAAATGGTGATTAGCCTTGACCCCCGGAATGAGGAGGCTTGGAACAACAAAGGCTGGGCCTACAAAGCAAAGGGCGACATGGACAGTGCTTGCAAGGCCTGGCGAAGCAGCCAGCGCATGGGAAATGCGGAAGCCAAGATCATCCTGAACAACAACCGCTGCAAATGACCGTGAAGAAGACCCTTCTGCTCATCCTTGGTGTGCTGATGGCGTTCTGGGCAGGTGCCCAGGACCGCGACCCTGCGGATTGCCTGATCAAGACCGCCAGCCGCTGGGGAGCGCCCTGTGAGAAGTGCGAGATCTACAAGGACGGATACAAACGTGATTTCAGCGGCACCTACAGCGTGGACCTCAAGAACACCTGTACGGACCTCGTGGAGGTGAAAGTGGCCGTTCAGGAAAAGAACGGTACATGGCGGATCTTCCCGGTGCGCACGCTTTCCGGCAATGAGGTCTTGACCGTGTTCGCCTGTCAGGGCACCGGCAAATACCTCTACTGGGTGCGTCGTGTGAACGACACGGAGATCATTCTTCCCTCGGACCACGAGATCGTTACGGAGTACCGCAGCCGATAGGCCAACGCCACCGATCAACATCGGGGTGTTGGTCCAAGGTTCTTTTCCAACCATATCCCTCGGCCACGCGACAGCACCTTTGATGTGTTGTAATGACCGAGGCCATGAAGCGATTCCACATTGAACGTACAGAGACCTCGCCCGAGGTGGACCTTGATCTCGACCAAGGACTACTCGAGTTCATAGGGCGTTCATTGCCGCACAATTCCGAGCAGTTCTACCACCGCGTGTACAACTGGCTTGATGAGTACCTGCGCGCCCCCAAGGTGGAAACCACGGTGAACATGCGGTTGGACTACCTGGACACCAGCTCCTCCAAGCACCTCTATAACATCTTCCAAAAGCTCGATGCCGTGAGCGAACGGGGACAACGCGTTCAGGTGAACTGGCACTACGAGACCGGTGATGAGGAAATGGCAGAGACCGGCAAGGATTATCAAAGCTTCTTCAATCTGGACTTCAACTTCATTGAGGTGAAGGACCTTTTCTGATCACATCCCCTCCATGAACGAAAGAACCCCGCGATCGCGGGGTTCTTTCGTTGGGTGCTGATGGGTAAGATCGAAACGTTCAGAGCAGGTCATTCGCCAGGTTGGCCAGCGGACTGCGTTCGCCTTTCTCCAAGGTGATGTGTGCGAACAGCGGATCACCCTTGGCCTTGTCGATCAGGTAGCTGAGGCCATTGCTCTCCGTATCCAGGAAGGGTGTGTCGATCTGGTGCACATCACCGGTGAACACGATCTTGGTGCCCTCGCCGGCGCGGCTGATCACGGTCTTTACTTCCAGCGGCGTCAGGTTCTGGGCCTCATCCACGATAAAGAAGATGTTGGCCAGGCTGCGACCTCGGATATAGGCCAGTGGCGCGATGGCGATCTTCTCGTTCTCGAGCATCTCATCGATGCGTTTCGGCGTACTGTCGTGCTTCTCGAACTGGCCCTTGATCAACTTGAGGTTGTCCCACAAGGGTTGCATGTACGGGTCCAGCTTGCTCTGGATATCGCCGGGCAGGTAACCGATATCCTTGTTGCTCAATGGCACAACGGGACGCGTCACGTAGATCTGTCGATATTCCCGTCGTTGCTCCAAGGCACAGGCCAAAGCGAGCAGGGTCTTGCCCGTGCCGGCCGCACCCTGCAGGGTCACCAGCTTGATCTCCGGGTCCAGCAAGGCGCTCATGGCCAGGGCCTGCTCCGCGTTCTTGGGACCGATACCGAACACGCTCTGCTTCTCCACCCGGTCCACGCGTCCGGTGCGCGGGTCGAACTTCGCAAGGATGCTCTTCTTCTTGTGCTTCAGGATGAAAAAGTGGTTGCCTTTGGGCTTTTCCACGCCCAGCTCCGAGACCTCGATACTGCCTTCGGAGAACAACCGATCGATCTGTTCCTCGGAGTAATCGTCCACCACGGTGCGGCCGGTGTACAGCTTCTCGCGCACATCGCGAACCTTGCCCGTGAGGTAATCCTCGGACAGCAGGTTCAGGCTCTTGGCCTTCAGGCGGAGCGCGATGTCCTTGGTGACCAGCACCACCTTGCGGCCGGGGTTCTGGCGTTGCAGGGTGAGGGTGGCGTTCAGGATCTGGTGGTCGTTCTTGCCGTCGGCAAAGACCTTGGTGGCATCCACCCCGTTCAGGTCATGCTTGGCCACCACCTTGAACTTGCCGTGCGATGGCCCGTTCAGCGGTATCCAATCGGTCAGCACATCGGTCTTTGCGATGTCGTCCAGATGCCGGATGAACTCCCGGGCTTCGAAGTTGATGGTGTCATTTCCTTTCTTGAACGTATCGAGCTCTTCCAGGACTTGTATGGGGATGGCCACGTCGTGCTCTTCGAAATTCTCGATGGCCGAGTGGTCGTAGAGGATCACGGATGTATCCAGTACGAAGATCTTGCGGTCTTTTTTCTTCATTCGATCAAGGAACGGTGTGCATCAAAGCTATCCGCAGCTTTTCCGGAAGCGGGGTCCAATTGGATCGCACTTATCCACGATCGATCGTGTTCATCACCGGAACATCAGCGCAGTGTGGAGCGCAGGTGAAAAATGAAGCGGGGACCACCGTTTTGGCGATCCCCGCTCCCATCCGATGTTGACCGTGGTCCCCATCGTATGCCCTCATCCCCTGCGCCCTCCTTGGATGAATGCATCCAAGGTGCGATCCGGTTCGGGGACACGTCTGGCATGCCGCCCAAGGTTGATGCGGGGTTTCTTACCAAACCCGCCGTAAGCCGTAGCTCACGATTTGCCTCAACCCTTACCCGTTGTGCGTTACAGCACGATCGAATGACACAAAGAACATTGGTGATCCGAAAGTACCCTCAGGAGCGGGTGCTCATCAAGTTTTTCGACCCCGGCTTATCCACAAGTTGTGCACCGCCCGTTTCTACTGGGCCGTATGCAACAAGCGAAGCACACGCACGCCTTCCGGACCCGAAATGCGAACGCAATAGGCTCCGCTGGAAGCTTCTGCCAGTTGAAGCCATTGGCGACCCTGGGACGAGGGGATCCTTCGATGGTCCACGCGGTTACCGTTCGTAGTGATCACGTCCAGCACACGATGATCATCCGGCATGATCAGCAGGTGTCCTTCGGTCTGTTGGCCTCCCCATTGGATCGCGGGCAATTCGACCGAATCGCCAATGCCCAGGCAGGGATCGATCACCACGGCAACGAAGGCCTGCGCATCCATGCAGGGTGCTGTTCCCGGGACGGTGTACGTGTAAAGCCCTGATAAGCCAGTGGAAGGTACCAAGGTCCCTGCGAACGCCCCCCCTCCGGGGGCTTCCCATGTGCCTCCTTCATCGGCTCCGGCCAGCAGGTTGATCAGGTCGACCGGGCTACCGTTCACGCAAGCCGTGAAGGTGGTGCTCACGCCCGCGTTCGGCGCGGGGTTCACGGTGATCGTTATCGAAGCGGTGTCGTTCGCACAAGGTCCTGTGCCATAGACCACGTAATGCAACGGATACACACCTGCGTTCTGTAGGATGGAATTGGTGACAGGCTGCTCGTTCAGGAAGAAGATGCCGGAAAGACTGCCACCGCTCACGTAGCCGTACAGGGTAGCGGGCAGGTTATCGTCGCATTCGGACAAGGCCACATCGATGCCTGCGTTCGCCGGATCGAACAGCGTAATGGCGAGGGTGGCCTCATCCTGCGGACAACCGCCCGGGCATGCCGTGGTGAACACGTATTGGCCGCCAACGTCCGTGGCCGTGTTGATCAGACCGGAAGGGACCGCCCCTTGGGGCCCCGACCAAGATCCACAGGTGGCCGGTGCTCCACTGAGGAAGGCGAAGAGATCGTAGGTGCCCGTGTTCTTGCAGAGCGATACCGTGGCATCATCACCAGCGAATGGCGCCGGCACCACCTCGTAGCTGATGCTGCCCACAACGCCAACGGTGAGCGGATCGCTACCTACGACCCGCAAGCGATAACCCGCACCCGGCGGGGTGTTCGCAGGCACAAGGCCGGGAACGGTACCGGACGCATTGGACGCCAAGGTGCCGATGGCGACCGGAGCCGCGAAGCTGCCACTGGCATCGGAGAGTTGGAGCGTGAACACGTTGCCCGCTCCCCAGGTCCCGGTTGCCGTGTAAGGCACACCGATCGAAGCCCCTTGGCAGATCAACGAAGAGGCCAGATCACCAGTAGTGATGGTGTTGGTGACCGAAGTGGGCACGGTGATGCGCACATCATCGATGCCGAAGCCGGGGTCCTGTGCGCTGAGTGTGGTGCCGTTCACGAACCGGAACCCGAAACGCAAGGTGGACTGCCCACCAAGTTCGGGAAGGGTGATGGTCTGCTGTGTCCATGTGGATTGGTTCCGGTATTGGGCAATGGGCGTGGAGATCAGGTTCCAGGTGGTGCCTGAGTTCGTGCTGTAATACACTTCGCCGTAGTTGCTGGTGCCGCCGCCGCACAGCCACCAGAACGTGAGGGTGGCGCTAGCAGCGCCGATGGTGCTCACGTCCAGTGTCATCCGCGCGAAATGATTGGCCGGTTGGGCACACAGGCCATCGGCGGCCACGAAGCAGCAGTTCTGCACACCACTGGCGATGGCCGCCGTGCTGGTGGTGTGCAGGTAACGTCCGTTGGGCGTAGTGATGCCTCCCGGCTGTGCCGCCGTGGTGGGCACGGTGAAGGAGAACGGAAAGCCCAGGCAGGTGATGGTCCCGTTGCCTCCGGAATAGGCGTTATTGATCAACCAGGTATTGTCCCCCGAGGTGACCGAACCCACATCGGGCGTGTTCGGTGCGAACGCGGGCATGGGTGCCTCGAAATCCTCGAAGAAGACCTGCTGCTGGGCGGACACAAGGACCGTGAACAGTTGCGAGACCAGGAGTACCATTGTGCGCATGGGAGGTGGATCTGAATTGGTGCAAATTAGACCTCACATGGCCTAACTGCAACGCCTTGCTGAACAACACTGCGGGTTACCTTCGCCGTCCATTCCGTGAACCCATGAACATCTCAGTGATCGGTGCCGGCCAGATGGGCAATGGCATCGCCCATGTCTTCGCCCAGAGCGGCCACAGCGTAACATTGATCGATATTGCACAGGCCGGCCTCGACAAGGGCCTGGCCACCATTGGCAAGAACCTGGACCGGCAGGTGGCCAAAGGCGCCCTCACCGAAGAGCAGAAGGCCGCAACGCTGAGGAACATCGTCACCACCACCGACATGGCCACCGGCGTGAAACAAGCGGAGCTCGTGGTGGAAGCGGCTACCGAGAACGTGGACCTGAAGCTGAAGATCTTCCGGGACCTTGATGCCAACGCCCCCGCGAACTGCATCCTGGCCACCAACACCAGCAGTATCAGCATCACCCGCATTGCAGCCGCCACCAAGCGCCCCGGGCAGGTGATCGGCATGCACTTCATGAACCCGGTACCGGTGATGAAGCTGGTGGAGGTGATCCGCGGGTACGATACCACCGACGCCGTTACAGCCACCGTGGTGGAGCTCAGCACGGCCATTGGGAAGGTACCCGTAGCGGTGAACGACTACGCGGGCTTCGTGGCCAACCGCATCCTGATGCCCATGATCAATGAGGCCGTCCAGACGCTCTTCCAAGGCGTTGGCGGAGTGGCCGAGATCGACACCATCATGAAGCTGGGCATGGCGCATCCCATGGGCCCTCTTCAATTGGCCGACTTCATTGGGCTTGACACCTGCCTGGCCATCATGCGCGTGCTGCATGAAGGACTGGGAGAAGCGAAATACGCCCCCTGTCCCCTGCTGGTGCAGATGGTCACGGCCGGCAAGCTGGGTGTGAAGAGCGGCGAGGGCTTCTACGTATACACGCCAGGCAGCAAGGAACTGGTGGTGGCACCGGCGTTCCAGAAATGACCGTTCGAACGGCCGAATTGGGCGACATCCCGGCGATCCGGGCCATTGCCCATGCCGGATGGCCCGTGGCCTATGCCACGATCCTTTCCAAAGAGCAATTGGCATACATGCTGGACCGCATGTATGACGAGTCCGTGCTGGTCGAGCAGCTGCGGCACAAAGGCCACCGCTTCCTATTGGCGGAAGAGGGCGGGATCGCAATCGGTTTTGCCACCGTGGAACACCGTTACAAAGGGTCAGGCCGTTCGCGGTTGCATAAACTCTATGTCCTGCCCGGTGTGAAAGGCTCAGGCGTGGGGCATGCCCTGCTGGAAGCAGTACTGGACGAGTCCCGAACCAAAAGCGCTGAGGCCATTGAACTGAACGTGAACAAGTACAACCCGGCCAAGCAATGGTATGAGCGCCAGGGCTTCCGGACCGTTCGCGAGGAAGTGATCCCCATCGGGCAGGGCTACGTGATGGACGACTTCGTGATGGAGCTCATGCTCTGAGCAAGCACTTTCAATTGGCGCTCACTGGCTCCAAGGGAAGGCCGTACTTGCGGTACAACCGGGCCTTGCGCTTTTCCAATCGGGCCTGGGCCTTGGCCGTACGTGCCGCCCTGGGGGCCACGGCCAGTTCGCCCCGCTCTATGCGTTGCACCACCAGCTCCATCATACGGTCCTCGCCTTCCGGGTCGTAGGTGCTGCGCAGGTCATGGCCGAACAAACGGGCCAGGCCCTGCCATACGAACGCCGTGAACGACCCGCGCAGCTGGCGCACCAGGTCAAAGGATGTCTTGCCGGTCTCGCGGTCGATCAACTTGATGAGCACCCGGCCCTGGCTCATGGTCAGGTCCTTCACCTCCTCCTCGAACTCGGCGCGCAGTTCGGCCTCGGCAAGTTTCAGGTACAGGTCCTGATCGCTCTCCCGTTGGATCTGTGTCAGATCGTGCTCATACTCCCGCAGCAGTTCGCCGGTGATGCGCGCATAGGGATACACCCGGATGATGTTGCGCGTCAACTTGTCGTACCGGGCCGCTTCGCGCCGGTCGCGTGGGCGCCAACGGGCCTCCACCCGGGTCTCGGGCAGTTGCACCAAGGGGACCGTATCGCCATTGATCACGTTGGCCTGCAGCACATGAAAGCCGCCGTCCGTTTGGGCGAACATGCCGCAGGACCAAAGGCCCAGTACGACACTAGCTATCAAGTGAAGGGAACGAAAGTTCATTCCTACGGTCGCTGGGATCGTGAAGGTACAACGCCGATCGCGCGCCGTTATTCCCTTCAACGCATCAGCGCCGCTTTAGTTTCCAGGCACTTACTGCGCTGGCACCGGTCCCGGTAAGCGTAGGTCGCTGGTTCCGGCCCTCGAACAGGCCTGCGGCCACGGCCGCGGCAGCGGCCATTTCCTCGGGGTCCTGTCCATCGAGGAGCTCGGGCCGGTAGTGGTCGCGCACGAAATGGGTGTCGTACGTGCCACTACGGAACGCCTCGTGCCCCATGGTGAAGCGGCAGAAACCCAAGGTGGTCTCCACGCCGCTGATGGCGTAATCGTCGATGGCGCGCTCCATGCGGTTGATGGCCTCTTCGCGGGTGGCCCCATGGGTGATCAGCTTGGCGATCATGGGGTCGTAGTGGATGGGGATGTCCATGCCCTCCTCGAAACCATCGTCCACACGCACGCCCGGGCCTTGCGGGGGCCGGTAGGTTGTGAGCCTGCCGATGTCCGGCAGGAAGTTGTTGGCGGGGTCCTCGGCATACACGCGTACCTCGATGGCGTGGCCGTTGATCTTCAGGTCATCCTGCGTGAAGGGCAGCTTCTCCCCTTCGGCCATGCGGATCTGCAGCTTCACCAGGTCCAGCCCGGTGATCATCTCGGTGACCGGGTGCTCCACCTGCAGGCGGGTGTTCATCTCCATGAAGTAGAACTCCATGCTGGAGTCGAGCAGGAACTCCACGGTGCCGGCGCCGGTGTAGTCGACGCTGCGGGCCACGGCCACGGCAGCCTCGCCCATTCGCTTGCGCAGCTCGGGGGTGAGCACGGCGCTCGGGGCCTCCTCCACCACTTTCTGGTGACGGCGCTGCACGCTGCATTCCCGCTCGAACAGGTAGCAGGTGTTGCCATGCGTGTCGGCCATGATCTGCACCTCAATGTGTCGCGGACCGGTCACGTACTTCTCGATGAACACACTGCCATCGCCGAACGCGTTCTGCGCTTCGCTGATGGCGCGCTCCAGGCCTTCCTTCAGTTCGCTCTCGCGCTCCACGATGCGCATGCCCTTGCCACCACCACCGGCCGCGGCCTTGATCAGGATCGGGAAGGTGATGGTCCTGGCCACGGCCATGGCCTCTTCCAAACTGCTCACGGCACCCTCGGTACCGGGCACCAGCGGAACGCCATGGCCTTTCACGGCCTCCTTGGCGGCCAGCTTGTCGCCCATCACCTTCATGGCGTGGGGCGAAGGACCAACGAAGGTGACGCCCGCCTTCTCCAGCGCACGGCAGAAGTCGCCGTTCTCGCTGAGGAAGCCGTAACCGGGATGCACGGCATCCACCTTCAGATCGGTGCAGACCTTGACGATCTTGTCGATCACCAGGTAGCTCTCCTTGCTGGCGGCAGGCCCGATGCACACGGCCTCATCGGCGAAGCGTACGAAGGGTGCGTTGCGGTCGGCTTCGGAATAGACCGCCACGGTGCTGATGCCCATCTCGCGGGCGGAGCGCATCACGCGCAGGGCGATCTCGCCACGGTTGGCGACGAGTAGTTTCTGGATCTTCTTGTTGGCCATGGTCCTGTTCAGGGAGTGCGAAGATGCGAAGGCTTGGCCTGATCTTTGACACTATTCACGCTGATGCGCGCGCTGATCAGCCTCCTGCTCGTTGCCGTTGCCCCGCTCCTCCTTGCGCAGGTACGGACCTGCACGCTCCAGACCGACAGCGGACAGGTCCGGCTGTATTTCTTCTCCACGGGGGAGTTGAGCACACTGGACTGGACGGACAAGGACAAGGCCTGGGACCGGAGTTGGGCGTTCAAACGCGACGGGACCGTGCTGGTGGCGCACCGGACCCGCCGCATCCCCGGCCATCTCGGCGTACGTTTCTCCTACCACGCCAACGGCGCCGTGGCCTCGGTGGAGTACAGCACGGCCCCCGAAGGAAGTGGCCCGTGGTACCGCAGCTACACCGGCTTCGACCCGGAGGGGAACCGGAACCGCTTCATTGAGCGTGGGAACAAGGAGGCTGACCTCCTATCACACCCCGACAGCGCCTTGCGCCCAGGCCCTGGCGAGGTGTGGCATCCGGAGCGGCCGATCGCGGAATGCCAGAAGCTGTACGTGAGCGAGGTGTTCCTGGTGAACGGAACGGACCAGGCCTGTCGAGCGGTGGTGAGCCCGGTGTACGAGTATCCCACCCTGCCGCGTGGCACCCATGTCCTTGACCCGAGCGACACGGTGCGTTTGGGGACCTATGCGTACTACGAGGCGTTCGTGCCACCCGACCGCCAACTCACCTTCTTCATCGAGCAGGTCGGCCCTGACGCGAAAAAGAGGCGCGTGCCGGAGACCCGAACGGACGCGGAAATGGTGGGTCCAGAGCACGTTCGATACGTGATCCGGATCACAGGCTGGAAGAAAGGCCGCAACGACCAGTTCAAGCGCGAGGACGGCATCACACCGTTGCCCCGGGGCGGATCAAAGTGGTGGATGATCTGGGGCTGAGCCCCAATACCTTCCCTTGAGGCCAATGATGGTCCGTTACCTTTTCGCCACCTTCCACCTGATCGCCCTGGCCACCGGCATCGCCGCCGCATACGGGCGTTGGCGGGCGCTGCAGCGCGTGAAAAGCACCACGGACCTGCCAGCGGTGTTCCATGCCGACAACTGGTCGGCGTGGCGGTCGGCTTCGGAAAAGACCGACATGGTGCTGATGCCCATCCCGCGGGCGGAGCGCATCACGCGCAGGGCGATCTCGCCACGGTTGGCGACGAGCAGCTTCTGGATCTTTTTAGCCATCTGGTTCGACCTGCCGGACCGCAGGGACCGCGAAGACGCGAAGCCTTGGCCTGATCTTTGGCTTTGCCCGGCCATGCGCCTCTCCACCACCCTTTTCGTCGCACTGAGCACGCTCACGCTTTCCGCCCAGATCGGTCGCATGGAACTGCGCACGGATAGCGGGCTGGTGGTGTTGCACCAATTCAGGAACGGCGGCGTGAGCACCAAGGAATGGATGGACACCGACGAGCGCTTCGGACTCACCACGGCGTACGACCGCAGCGGCAAGGAGATCTTCCGCTACGGCACCCGGCGCATCGGTGGGCATGCCAGTGTCAACTTCAGCTACCACCCCAATGGCGCGGTGAGCAAGGCCGAAGCAAGCGATGCGCCCGATGCCGGCATCCAATGGTACCGCAGCACCACCACCTTCGATGAGCAGGGCAACCAGACCGGCTTCTGGCAGCAGAGCCACGAGGACCTCACCACGCTGCGCTTCCACACGGGGCCGGATGAACCCGTGCTGGCCCACTGCCAGAAGCTCTTCACCAACGAGGTCTTCCTGGTGAACGCCACGCGGCAGGCCGGCAAGGCCAACGTGAAGGTTCTGCGGCCCTCCCCCGCGCTGAAGGACAGCGAGCACACCCTGGCCCCCGGCGACACCGTGCGGCTGGGCAGCTACAGCGTGGGCGAGCGGTTCGCCGCGCCGGAGACCGAGCTCACCGTGGACGTGCGGCGCGTGCTACGCAACCGCCGGAAGACCGCTGCCCTGGGCGTTGTGCGCACGAATAACGGACCAGTGAACGATACCACGCAACGCTGGTACCTTGTCGTCCACCATTGGGCCCGGGGTCTTCAACACCCAAGTCCGACACCCGATGATCAACGCCATCCCTGACCGTGCAGCGAGCGGTGCACGGCGCACGCTGTTGATGCTGGGCCTGATCTTCCCGGCCATGCATGCCCTCGCCCAGGTGGACCTGCGCTTCACCAATAATACAGGCCACCGCATCGATGCCTTCACCTTTGCCGGCATGAGCCTCGGTGGGCTCGCCCCAGACAGCACCCGGACGCTCCGGATGGACTCAGTGCTGCTCTGCGGACCCATCCCCTGTGCAAAGCCCACCGGTCTCATCAGCGGCCTTCGCATGAACCCGGACCCACCGGAACACTGCGTAACGAGGGCACGGCATCTGCGCCAGGGAGAGCTGGGCGCGTGCATCCGGCTTACGGAGGAGTTCGGCGGTGGCCGTGAACTGCGGCTGATCCCGTGCCCTTGAACCTACATGTCATGCGCCGTCCACGAGCATGATCGATCGCGGATCGGCTGCTCGTATACGACCTTTACACCATGCGCACCCGCCTCACCGATATGCTCCACCTGGAGCACCCCTTGATCATGGCACCGATGTTCCTGGTGAGCAATGTGGCCATGGTGGCCGAGGGCATGCGCGCGGGCGTAGCGGGCTACATCCCCGCGCTCAACTACCGCACGCTCGAGGAGCTGCGGGCGGCGTGCCGGGAATGACGTTTAACTCGACCGCCAGCCGTTGCCGTATCTTGGAGGCACGGAGCACCGCTGGACCGATGAACACCCTTCGCCGATTCTCGTCCTTCGAGGAACTGAAGGCCGCTGAGCCCAGCACGGCCCGCCCCATCTGCCGATCACTTGATCATGTAGTAGATGTTCGTGAGCCACTTGGTCGTATCGGGCTCGGCCATGGGGTCGGTGATGAACTCTTCGATCACGTTGCCGTAGTGCGTAAAGCCCTTGGCCTGGATCATCTCGTCCATGGCCATGTGGGCGCGCATGGAGCCATCGTAAGATCCGTAGTAGGCAATGTGCAGCATCTTCGAGGCAGGCACCGTGTACACCTCCATGCCGGGTAGCTTCACATCGGCTGGGGCCACCACGGGCATGCCGGCGAACAGGTCGGCCACCTGGGCCTTCTCATCCCACTGGAAGTACACCCCGCTGGGCGCGCCGGCCATGTTGAGCCCGGCCGTGCCGATGGCCGCACCGGCGGCACCGAAACTGCTGCCATAGAACTTCTCCAACTCGCTGAACTTCACCTTGCTCCGCTTACCCACATACACCATTTCGGGGCGCTCGATGGTCTCGATCACATATCCCCCGAAGGTCTTCCCGGCCACTGCGGCCGCTTTGTCCGCCTGCTCTTTCTCGGCCAGGCCCTTCAGATTGGCGAGACCTTTTTCGAAGTCGGGACCGATCATTTTGTCCATGTCCATGAACACGCCCATCACCTTGCCCATGAAACCGTTCTCCCCTTCCATGCCCCAGGTCACCATGGTGCTGTCGCCCACGGCCTGCAGGTCGTAAGTGGCGGTGCTGATGGACTCGAAGGGTTCCACGAAGTGCAGCTTGCAGCGCACGGACCTGTTCGGTTCCAAGGACATGATGGTCTGACTGCCCTTGCCCACGGTATCGCCCTCCCACTTCCATACAGCGCCCACGGTGCCGTCGGTGCCTTCCAGGCTTTGCACCTGGTCCTTGTCCATTTCCTGCCAGGGGCCCCACTGCTTCATGCTCTCCAATCGGCTCACATACCCATACACCACCTCGGGCGGCGCAGCCACCACCGTGGAACGCTCCACCCGGTAGGTGGAAGGGCCCATCAGCCCCAGCACCACGAGCAGGGCTAGAAGGGATAACAGGATGATCAGCAGGGTCTTGAGGGCACGCATGGTCTTGTATTTGCACGAAAGATGGGGCTTTGGTCCCGAAATAACCCCCAACGACCCGCGCCGTACCCAACCGTCCATCACGATCATAGCGTGGCACGGTGTTTTCTTTGTCGGCAGCGAACCATTCCAACCACCATGATCACCCTGCGTACGGGCCGGACCCTTCCGGTCATCCTCCTGGCCCTGATGGCCCTGGCCATGCCTGCGTGCAAGACCAACAGCAACCCTGCCGGCACCAAGGTGAAGCAACCCTTCAGCGGCGGCAAGTACGAGAGCAACGCCGCCTGGTTCCGCGGCACGGGGCAGGGCTCCAGCGTAAAGCAGAACATTGCCCGCGGCAAGGCCGATATCGACGCCAAGAACCAGGTGGCCGCACAGGTGGGCACCAACATGCGCGCCGTTACCGACCAGTACCTGGGCCAGACCGAGAACGCCCGCGCCGCCGATGTGGCAGACAAGTTCCAGAGCCTGGTGCGTGAGGTGATGAACACCGAACTGGCCGACCTGCGCAAGATCGGCGAGGAGACCTACTTCAACGAGACCACCAAGGAGTACACCGTGTACGTGGCCTACGAGATCAAGAAGAACGCCATGTTCCGCTTCATGAAGAAGCAGGCGCGCACCGATGCCAAGGTGAGCGAACAGGAACTGAAGCTCATGGACGAGATCCTGGACATGGAGATCAAGAAGGCCGAGGCGGCCGGAGAATGATCCCGCACCACATTCTACTAAAGGCAGGGGACCTTGGGGTCCCCTGCTGTCGTTTTGGCACCCTCGTATGTTCGGCGCACGATCTGAAGGGAGCGTTGTTCACTTAAGGACAACGAACAACAGACCATGGAAGGCAACCCGATGATGGGCGCATATCTGATCGGCGCCGTGATCATGCTCGTGAGCTGGCTGGTGGGGCAGCAGCTCCGCAGCCGTTTTGAGAAATACTCCCGCACCCCCCTGCGCAACGGCCTCAGTGGCCGCGAGGTGGCCGAGCGCATGCTCCGCGACCACGGCATCACCAACGTGCAGGTGATCAGCGTGCCAGGGCAGCTTACGGACCACTACAATCCCGCCACCCGCACGGTGAACCTGAGCGAGCCGGTGTATCACGCCCGCAACGCCGCTGCCGCCGCCGTGGCCGCGCACGAGGTGGGCCATGCCGTGCAGCACGCCACCGCCTACAGTTGGCTGGAGATGCGCAGCAAGCTGGTGCCCGTGGTCAGCGTAGCCTCGCAATGGATCCAATGGGTGCTGCTGGGCGGGATCCTGATCGTCAACTCCTTCGGCACCGGACTGCTGCTGTTCGGTATCGTGCTTTTCGCCCTCACCACCCTCTTCAGCATCATCACCCTGCCTGTGGAATACGATGCCAGCAACCGCGCCCTGGCGTGGATGGAACGCACCGGCGTGGTCACCAGCGGCGAGCACGAGCTGAGCGCCGATGCCCTCAAGTGGGCCGCCCGCACCTACCTGGTGGCCGCCATTGGCTCCGTTGGCACCCTGCTCTACTACATCATGATCTACATGAACCGTAGGGATTGAGCGGGATTCCTTCAATTGCAGAACGGTCGGCCGAGCGGCCGGCCGTTGCTGCTTTAGGCGTGAGGCCCAACTTATTTCAGCCGATCACTGCTGGGATCCATGGCGCTTGGCGTTGCGACAAGGCGACCTGACCGTATTCGGCAACCTCCCTCCAGCAGGGTCGCCTAAATGACTTTGCGCTCGCTGGTGTGCGTGGACCAGGAGCGGCACGACGATATCTTCAAGGCCTACCCCATTGGCGTTGCCAGGAACTTCGTGCCGCGACTGTTCGTGGTGGTGGAAGGACGGCGTGCCAGCGTTACGGACCTGGGGAGCGGGCAGGTGTACAGCCGCTGAGCACGTAGCGACCGTGCTGCTGGACCTAATGAGATCTCACGGTCGTGTAGCGGATCTCTTCCGGTGTGGCACGGAACACATGGTAGCCGCCAACGCGCTTGTGGTTCTTCTCAGTGACTGCGAGACCGGCCACATGTTCGCGCACCACATCGGTGCCCACCTCGTCCAGGTAAGTAGCGTAAAGAAGGTATACCACATCGCGCTGCACCCTGATGTTCAGCGGCCGCACCCCCGTGTTCACCTGTCCCCAGGAAGTGAAGCTCAGATCAGCAGCGAACTCCCCCACCCCTTGGTCAGCGGTAATGGCGAAAAGCCTGCCCGATGCGTCATCCACCTCAAAGTCGAGCACATCAGCAGAACCGGCTTTCCAGGCAATGACATCGCGCCGCGTATGGTACATGCGTCCGTTCTGGAGGACCAACAGGTGATCGCCGAAGATCCGGACCTTGTCAATATTCCAATTGTCCACGTATTTCCGGCCCTTGCCGTTGAGGTAGTAGGGCTTGTACACGCGCTGGAACAGGCCTTGATCCAGCGGTGTGGCAATGCGCTGCGCGGAGGCGAAGCCATTGATGGTGATGGCCAGATGGTTGCTTCGGTTGGTGGCGATCGCCGTGCTTGTATCGGCGAAGTGGAACGACCAGAGGTCGGGCGCACGGTAATAGGCCTCGCGCTCCTTTCCGAAGATGTTCGGCAGCGTCACCCACGTATCCCCGTGATCGGAGGTGCGGTAGATGCGTCCGTTGGATGCGGAGATGTAGCCCACGCCACCGGCAAGCAGCTGTCCGTGGCGCACCCAGGCCCCTTCCTTGCCGAACCGCACCACGAACCAGCTACGGCCACCATCGGCGGTGCGGCGGATGCAGTTGCGCTCATAAGTATCGGAACCGCAGCGGATATTGCCGAACAGCACGGCCGTGTCGCTGGAGAAGAAAAGGATACGATCGAAACTGGTGGAAAGCCCGGAGTAGTCCGACACGGGGTTGGTCTGCAGGCCCTTTTGCCAAAAGGAATCCACCGATGCAGTATGGTAAATGTTACCCGTGCTCGTGGTGAGCCAAATGGAACCGTTGTGTGCCACAGAGACCTGGCGCACCTTGCCATACACCACGGTGGCAGGCGTGGTCTGTGCCGCGCTGGGCAACACCGTCATCAGCAAGAACAGGCATGTGAACCATCGGAACTGAAAGGCGACCATTACTCCGAAGATAATCTGTGGACAAGGCCCATTACACAAAGCCCCTGCGGAACAACCTGTCCACAGGGGCCTTGCGCTTGAAGGGCTATCCACCAGAATGCTCAGAACACCATGGTGGCCTGGCGCCTGGCGGGTACCAGCTTGCGATCTCGGGCTATGGCGAGGCAGCCGCCTCCCTGATCGAAGCCAATGGAGCCCACAGGGCCTAGATAGCGGAAACCGGCCATGTGGCGTTCCAGTTCCAGTACAACGGCGAAGCGAACACGGCGCACCCGCTGACCGGGATCGCCCAACGTGGCGAAGTGGGTATCCACCACCACTTCCTTGGTCAGGTGGCCGGGCATCTCGAAGCGCAGCAGGGCCTTGGTTCCGGCGGGCAGCGTAACAGTGAAGCGCCCGGTCTCGGACACCACGGCATCGCGAATGGCGCCGTTCACCTTTACGGCAACGGTGGCACCACTAAAGCTGTGGTCCTCTACGTGCTGCCAACCCGTAAGTACCACGGACTCCTGGTCGGCGCTTGCCGGGGCCTTGGCCATGGCCGTGGAGCATAGAGCGATACATGCAACCAACATCGCGGCCGAACGGGTGGGGAGCTTGTGCTGGTTCATGGGTGCAGGGGTTTGGTGGTGGTTACGGGGGCCGGGTGGCGTTGTTCGTGAACTTCGGCAGTAAGGCCGCCCTTATCGTCCGAACGGGGGCGATGATCGACGGACCCAAGCGGCCACGCACCCCAACTTCGCGCCCCCATGCGACCCCGCTTGCGCATACCCCGCACCCGACGCACGGTACACCACGCCATGCGCCTGCAACAAGGTGAATGGCGCTGGGGTGCCGGACTGCGAGCGGCATTGGCCATCGGAACGCCCATGGGCCCAGACGCTGGCCACCTTCGGCCAGGAGCCGGAATCTGCGAGCACCATGAGCGGCAGGCTGTACGATACGCTCCTTGGCGCCGCCGTGGCGTTGGTGGTGCTGGGTTTCCTGGACCTGTTGCGGAAGTTTAAGACGCCGGGCATCTCCTAAGAGCCTGTTTGGGATCTCTCCTTTTGAAGCGAGCGATGAGGATCTGGCGACCAGACGAGGCGCGGAACCGGAGCATAGCCGAAGCTACGTGACGGCTTCCGCAACGAAGTATGGTCGCCAAAGACCATAGCGGAGCCAAATGCGGAGATCCCAAACAGGCTCTAAGGCCACACCCCCGCTTCGCGCAGCACCGACCTGGTGATGGCGATGCGATCGTTGCCAAAGGAGGCGTGGGCGGTATCGCTGGTGGAAATGCGGGTGGCGAAGAAGTAGGGCGCCCGGCCCGGCGCTTCGGCCCAGCCCACGTACCAGCCGATGCTTCCTTCATCGCCCTGGGCCCAACCGGTCTTGGCGCGCAACACGTGACCAAGGGTGTCCTCGCGCACCATGATGTCCTTAGTGAGGGCGAAGGTGCGGGCACTGAAGGGCAGTTCCTCGGCGTGAAGCTTGCGCAGGAATTCGATCTGCTGGCGCGGGGTGATGCGCAGCCCTCCCCGTACCCAGCACTGGTCGAAACCGCCGGTGGTGTCGGCATTGCCATAGCCCACGGTATCGAGCCATTGCTTGAAGCCTGCCGGACCGATACGGCGCACCACATCGCGGAAGTACCAGTAGGCGCTCACATCGTAGGCCTGGCGCAAGCTGAGGTCGCGGTTGGCGGCAGCGCGGCCGTAGTCCTGCCCATCCCACTTGATCACGTGGCCGGTATCGGGCAATACGCCGCTCTCCAGCCCGAGGAGGCTGCCGATGATCTTGAAGGTACTGGCCGGAAGAGTGGCCACATCGCAGCTGGCACTGTCGATGAAGGACCAGTGCTCCTGCTGGGCGTCGTAGCCGATAAAGGAGCCTTGCAACTGGCGGTCGGCGAAGAGGTGGGCCAGGTCATCGCGCAAGGTGTGGCCAGCTGCAGGGACCAGCGCCTGCTCGGGTGCAGGCGTCTCGGAACAGGCCACCAGAAGAACAGCGAACAGGGCGGGCACGGGCTTCATGGAACAAAGATGAACGGTGGCGTACGCTCCATTGCGCTCGAGGGGTGAACGGTGTGTGCCATTAGCTTCGCTCCATGTCCTACCATGACCAATTCGCCGCCAACCGGGCCCTCTGGAACGCCCGGGTGCCGCATCACCTCACCTCGCGGATGTACGATGTGGAGGGTTTCGTGGCGGGGCGCAGCTCCCTGACGGCGATCGAACGGGAACTGCTGGGCGATGTGACCGGAAAGGACATCCTGCACCTGCAATGCCACTTCGGACAGGACACGCTGAGCCTGGCACGCATGGGCGCCCGAGTGACCGGTCTGGACATTTCGGACGCTGCATTGGCCGAGGCCCGCAAGCTGGCCGAACGCTGCGGGATCACGGCACAGTGGGTGGAAAGCAACGTGGTGGACCATCGCCCGGAACTGGACGGAGGATCGGACATCGTATTCACCAGCTACGGCACCATCGGGTGGTTACCCGACCTGCGTCCGTGGGCAGCGAACATCGCGCGCTATCTGCGGCCGGGCGGAAGCCTGGTGTTCGTGGAGTTCCACCCGGCAGTGTGGATGTTCGACAACGACTTCACGCATGTGGCCTACTCCTACTTCAACCGGGAGACCATTGTGGAAGAGGAACAAGGCACCTACGCGGACCGCAACGCGCCGATCCGGCTCACCTCCTACGGCTGGAACCACGGCTTGGGCGAAGTGCTGACGGTCCTGCTGGAGGCGGGATTGCGCATTGACCGGTTCACGGAACTGGACAGCTCGCCGCACGACTCCTTCGCGAACACGGTTCAGGGCCCGGACGGGCTGTACCAGATAAAGGGCATGGAAGGCAAACTGCCCATGGTGTACGGGCTGGTGGCGACGAAGCCGGAGATCGGTCTGCCATGATGCACACATGGGCCATCACACTGCTCGCGCTGGTCTGGTGGGGTTGCCAGGTGCGCACGACGGATGACCACCTGCGCATCGCCAGTGAGCTGGAGGCGGCGGGACAGAGCGACTCGGCCTTGTTCCACCTGAACGAAGCAGTGCGCAAGGACGGAAAGCACTTGTGGGCACGCATTGAGCGCGGGGTGCTCCGCTCCCACTTGGGCGACCATGCGGGAGCCCGTGCAGATGATGATACGGTACTGGCCTTGGACCCGGAGAACCAGACCGCCTTGTTCAACCGGGCCCTGGCCAAGGGGCGGCTGGGCGACCACGCGGGGGCCGTGAACGACCTGGAGACCTTAATGCGCTTGAAGAGCCCTGGGTGGGACGAGAACGCCCCCGGCAACGCGCACGTGTTCATGGAGATGACCGGCAACGCAGGCATGGGAATTGAACCACCCGAGTTCGATGTCCCCTACAAGCACGTTGGGTATGCGTTCGCCCTGAGCTATCTGGAACTGGACAGCACGGTGAAAGCCTACGACTGGCTAAGCGTCTGTATTGAACAGGGCTTCGAGGTGGGCAACTGCCTTTACGAACGGGGCATCCTGCTGCTGCGCCATGGGCGCAATGCAGAGGGCTGCAGCGACCTGGAGCAAGCGGCCATCCAGCGCCACGAAGAGGCCCGGAACGCATGGACCCGGCATTGCGCCGGGTCCACACCGTGATGTTTCATTGTACTGGATGGTCATCCGCTCAAGAGCGGCCCAACCCTGGTCGAAGACGATGCCGGTAGGTCAGAACGCGAAACCGATGGTGATCCCACCACGCACGATGGGGAACACCTTGTTACGGAAATAGGCCTCTGCGTAATCCTCATAGGCATACGCTTCGGGGTCGGTCAGCACATCGCCAAGGATGAAGACCTGCACATCGGCATCGTCCTCGTACTTCTCGATGTTCTCCTTGATGATGACATAGTCCTCCGGCTCGAGGTTGGGGTCGCTGGTGCGGATGTATGCATCGCCCATGGCCATACCGTAGCCTGCATTTAGGTCGAGGTAAACACGGGGCCCCAGTTCGAACTGCACGCCAACTCCCAAGCCACCGCCCATGGCCGAGGCCGTACCGTCGAGGTTGGCGCGGATGGTGCCCCCGTTCTTCTCATAGTCATAGGGCACCAGGTAGGTATAGTCGAAGTAACGCAGAAAGGCCTCCACGTAAAAGCCCTTGAACGCCTGCTTGGGATAGAACCGGAAATAAGGGTTGAGGTAGAACCCTTCAGGCTCGATGTCGCCCGTATAGGTCTGGTTCTCTCCATCGATGTTGGCAATGGCATCCACATGGACGACCGTGGGCAGCTTGTACCCGCCGAGCAGGCCCACGGTGATCTTGGGACCCACCTTCTGCTCGTAGTTCGCATTGATCGAAAGCCACGCATAGCTGACCACGTTGGTCTTCAGCATGTAACGTGGAGCGAAGATCTCGCTGACCACTGCGGCCGCCTCTTGGGCTTTTGCGGCCGGGAGGCACAGCACCAAGGCACTGATCGTTAGCCAGTTTTTCATGGTTATGGTAGGTGTTAGGGTCGTACTGATCTGTTGGACATTGAAAGTTAACGAATAACGCGATCCGTCCGGTATGACATTTATCAGGTCTGACCAGGAGAACGTCGAATAATGCTGACCGAGCGAAGCTCCGGCACGGCCTGAAATGGAGAGACCCGGCATTACGCCGGGTCCCCCGAACACACTACGACCTGATGGACTATTTGCCGCCGTTGTCCTCGCCGGCCATCTTCAACCCTTCCTCGATCATGCCGAAGAACTGGTCCAGCTTGGGCAGGATCACGATGCGGATGCGGCGGTTGGTGGAACGGCCTTCGGGCGTATCGTTCGTGGCCAATGGCACGTACTCACTTCGGCCACCGGCCGTTATGCGCGCGGGATCCACCTTATAGTCGTTCTGCAGTACACGCGTGATGGCCGTGGCGCGCGATGCGCTGAGGTCCCAGTTGTCCTTGAAGCAATCGCGCTTGATGGGCACATTGTCCGTGTGGCCTTCCACCAGCACCTCCATCTCCGGCTTGTCGTTGAGCACGGAGGCCACCTTGGCGAGCACCTCGCGGGCACGGGGAGAAAGCTCCGTGCTGCCGCTCCGGAAGAGCATCTTGTCGCTAAGCGAGATGAAGACCACGCTCTTTTCCACGTTAACCACCACATCGGTATCGTTGAGGTTGCCGAGCGAGCTCTTGAGGCTCACCACCAGCGCAAGCGTCACCGAGTCCTTCTTGCTGAGCGCATCGTGCAGCGTGCGGATGCGCAGGTCCTGCTCGCGGATCTGCTCCAGCGACTTCTCCAGGTTGATGGCCTCCTGCTTGGACAAGGTGGCCATCTGGCCCACATTGTTCAGCAGGGCGGCGTTGGTATTGTTCAGGTCGTTCACCTGCTCCTTCAGGTGCTGGTTGGCATTCTCCAACCCGGCGATGCGGGCATCCTGAACGGACCTTTCGCCCCGGCAGGCCTCCAGGTCCCGGTTGCATGCATCCAGCTTGTTATGCAGTGTTTCGTTCGATGCCTGGATGGACAGGTACTTCTTCTTGGAAACGCAGGAGGTGCCGAACAGCGAGAGCAGCACTACGGCGAGCATGTAGGACGCAATACGTGTCATGACATTTGGGTATTTGGTGAGGCAAGCTAGCATGACATGCCTGTGAAAAAGCTGACGAAAACCATCGACCGTTACGAATGATGCGATCGGACATTCAAGGGAACACCGATCCACAGCCCATGCTCACCACCCTGCTTACCGCCTTACCCCTGCTGATCCCCAGCACACCGAACACGAGCTACTCCGCCACCAAACAAGGCATGGAGGAACGCCGCCTGGCCTTTCAGCGCAGCTACCAGAACGCGGACAGCGTTGGGCAGCAGATCATTCTGGACAGTGCCAAGGCCTATCTCTTCGACCGCATTACGCAGGACCTGCTGCCTGCGTGGTATGGCACACCGTGGGACTTCAACGGCATAACACGGGTGCCGGGACAGGGCAAGATCGCGTGCGGCTACTTCGTGAACACCGTGCTACTGGACGCTGGCTTCCGGCTGCCTCGCATCAAATGGTCGCAGGAGGCGGCGGAACCCATCACGCTGAAACTGGCGGGCACCGTGAAGCGCTACCGCGACCGGCCCGTGAGCGAACTGGAGACCTGGCTTCGGTCCCGCGGTGATGGCCTTTACAAAGTAGGGCTGGACAACCACGTGGGCTTCATCGTGGTGCGCGGCGGGGTGGCGCGCTTCGTACACAGCAGCTACTACCACCCCGAGGTGGGCGTGATGAGCGAGCCGCTGGAAGGCAATAATCCACTGGCGAATTCGCACTACCGCATTGTCGGGAGCTTGCTGGATGACCCGATGATGATCAAGTGGATCCAGGGCACCGATCTGGATTGAAACAAAGGAGCGCTCACTGCACCACGACCGCAGTGCGCAGAACGCCTTGTCCATTCGAGGCCCGCACGACGTAATGGCCGACATCGAGCTTGGATAGGTCCACGTTGACCTGCCCTCGCGCTGTTGTTAAGAGGACCACCCGCCCAGCCGCATCCAGCAGCTCCACCAGCCTTTGTTCGTCCCGAACGTCCCATTGGAGCGTCACCGGAACTGATGTGGGATTCGGAAAAACGGTCAGTTCTGGAGATGGCCCGTGCCGTTCGAGCACCCCCACATTGGTGCAATGGGTGGTCTCCGTACTGTTCGGATTGACCACCCATCTCAATGCATTGGTCACAGGAGAAATGGGTTGCAATGCCGTATACAGGCCATTGACCACGGCGAACTCAATGGGTGTTGTGGAGGTCACCGTTTCCTCCTGCTCATTACACAGACCACCCAGTCCACCATCGCCTGCATGTGTGCGAACAAGAAGCACATCACCACCTTCCGTGGAAAGCGAACCGACCATCGTTATACCGCCTTCTGGTTCCACGATCGCGCTGCGTCCGTTGGCGTTACCAAGGTTCCCGGCATAGCTCCGTGCAGAAACCACCTCTCCAGATCCATCCACCCGCATGGCCATCATCCGGGGCATGGAATAGTCAGGGTTGCTCGTCGACCCCACGATCAGATAGCCGTCGTCGCCAAAAGGCCCAAGGGAAACACCACTGATGTACGCCCCCTGTTGATACGCCCTCGACCAAACGACATTGCCCGTTTCGTTCAGTTTCATCACCTGTAGCGCAGAACTACCCTGACCGGTGAGGATGCTCCCACCATCCCCAGAAGGCACGAGCCGGGTGATGGTGACCGACCCTTGGACCGCCTGCCACGTGCGTTCCCATTCAAGACCACCGTCGGCATTGAGCTTCATCAAAAAGGCTTGTTGTATAGGGAGAGAGGTTCGCGTCCCAGCGATGAGGAAACCACCATCAGGGGTGCTCTTGATCGCATTGGGACTGTCTTGCCGGTCCGAACCTATCATGGAGGTCCACAGCACATCTCCCTGCCCATTGATCTTCATCACCAGTACATCCCCGTCGGTACCGCCGCCAGTGATGAAGCGGGAACCGGTGATGATGAACTCATCATTCCCCAGCGCAAGAATGTGGTCCCCGACCTCATTCCGCTCCGGTGTGCCGATGCGCCTGGACCAGACCAATGATCTAGAAGCGGATATGCGCATCAACAGCACATCCGAGTTGGGGCCTCCATAGTTGACCGACCCAACGGCCAGCCAACCATCGGTGGTCTCTGCGACCATGTTCAGGAAGTCATAACCGGAGCCTCCAGCGGAAAGGGACCACAACTTTGTTCCCACGGCATCCGTGCGGAGAATGAAGGCATTGGGCGAATTGTTCGAGGCCGCTTGACCATAGGACCCTGTCCCACCGACGATGATATGTCCACCCTGCTCATCACTCACCGGTAGTATATACAGTCCGTACTCCTCATTCGGTCCGCCATAGCTCTTCATGTAGGAAAGGAACTGTCCGGCGGATGGTTCCGCGAGCATCGATCCACAAATACTGGCGATCGCGCACAATGATCGTGAACGCCATTTCAGTCCAGCTGCCGGGCAGTTCGTCCCGTTTCCCAGGGTGCGAGGTATCGTGCATGCCTTCATGCCCTGAAGTTAGTGGTTTCGCGGTAACGGGGTGAACAGGCCCAATGAACCCCAGATCCGTCCACAGCCACCTGTTCACCAAGAACGAAGCGAGCAATAGAAAAGGCGGGAACCACTCCCCTTCTTTGCGCCCATGGCCCTCAGTCGGTTCTGGACCTTCATGCTGATACTCAGCATCGGCTACG